>OGQR01000088.1_pt1 | contig 89143 bp, 107 predicted proteins | sample 1553271 | NCBI WGS metagenome assembly OGQR01 (sample SAMEA2579970, study PRJEB22360) | human gut metagenome | biome: human gut; feature: human-associated habitat; material: faeces | place: Denmark | collected 2008/2010 | reverse complement strand
ATTCTAATACTGATAAACCTTTGATTACTTCAATAATTTCCTGAGTTGTCATTATTATTTCCTCCATTAATATAATATAGTTTAATAATTGCTGCTTCTATTAAATAGAAGCCGACGTGCCTGTATGCACAAATAATTAAGCTTCCTTCTGTTCTGCAATCTGCTTGATAACACGAGCGAAGTTTGCAATAGGTGACTGGATACTTCCAAGGAATTTGGAAATAAGTACTTCTCTTGAAGGAATGTTTGCAATAACTGCGATACCTGCTGCATCGTAGAATGTACCTTCTACAACGCCACCCTTAAGCTCAAGTGCTGGAGCAGTCTTTGCGAAGTTAGCCAGGATTCTGGCTGCTGCTGTAGCATCTGTCTTACAGATAGCTAATCCGGTAGGTCCTTCGAGACATGGCTTCAGTCCCTCGAACTCTGTGCCTTCAATAGCGAAGTTGATCATGGTGTTCTTGTATACCTTATAAACAACCCCAGCTTCTCTTAACTGCTTACGAAGCTGTGTGTCCTGCTCAACTGTAAGTCCACGGTAGTCAACTACAACTGCTGTCTGAGCACCATCTAAGTTAGCTTTGATTTCTTCAACTACTGGCTTCTTAATCTCTACCTTTGCCATAATGCGCCTCCTTGTTTTACTAATGACTGCACATAGTTAACAGAAAGCATCTTCTGCTAAAATAAGAAAAGCTCTCTGTCGATAAGACAGAGAGCATATAGTTAAAATAATATTAACGATATATTCCTCGGTAGGCGTTTTTCAACTTATGCCATCCGGCACCTACTGTCTTCGGCAGTTCATCGAGAGGTACTTTACCATAACACAAGGAATATGTCAATACGTTTTTTCAATTTTCTGACAAATATTTTTATACTGAAATGAAACGTTTATTTCCGCACGGATCTTATTCTTCCCATTTCTTTACAAGGATACTTGCATTGTGTCCACCAAATCCAAGAGAATTGCTCAGTGCATATGTAATGTCCTTATGAACGCCCTCACCCTTTGTATAATTCAGATCGATCTCGCCTTCTGTCTCACGAAGACCTACTGTTGGATGAATGTATCCATCTTCGATAGATTTTACACATGTAATAAATTCAACTGCTCCGGCCGCACCAAATAAATGACCGATCATGGATTTTGTAGAATTAATATTTACATTATATGCATCTTCACCAAATGCTTTCTTAATTGCTCTTGTCTCATAGAGATCATTGTGGTGGGTACTTGTTCCGTGTGCATTGATATAATCTACGTCTGCCGGTGTAATGCCAGCCTCGTTGATTGCAAGTGTCATGGCTCTTGCTGCGCCCTCTCCATCCTCGGCAGGGGATGTAATGTGAAATGCATCACAGGTGGAACCATATCCGACAACCTCGGCAAGGATCTTTGCTCCTCTTGCCTGCGCATGCTCCAGAGATTCCAGAACTACGACTCCAGCTCCTTCACCGATAACGAATCCACATCTGTCTTTGTCAAACGGAATCGACGCACGATCTGCTTCTGTTGCACTTGAAAGTGCTGTCATGGAGATAAATCCTGAAACATTTGTCTCACAAATCGGTGATTCAGCCCCTCCGGCTACCATCACATCTGCATCTCCGACCTGAATATAACGATATGCCTCGCCAATGCTGTTTGTTCCTGTCGCACATGCTGTTACAACATCTGTACATTTGCCCTTTAAGCCATATGCGATCGCTACATTTCCGGCTGCCATATTCGAGATCATCATAGGAACCATCATTACACTGACACGGTTTGCCTTACCATTCATAACCTTGGCATGTTCCTTTTCGATTGTAGCTACACCGCCAAGTCCGTTACCGATACAGGTTCCGAATCTTGTCAGATCTTCTTTCTCAAGATCAATACCGGCATTCTTGATTGCTTCGCCTGTAGCTGCAACTGCATACTGACAGAACGGCTCCATTCTTCTGGCTGCCTTTGGATCCATATATTGTTTCGGATCAAAATCTTTTACTTCAGCACCCATTTTGCATTTATATTCGGATACATCAAATTTTGTAATCTCGCCAATACCTACTTTATTCTTCTTAATGCCATCCCAGAATTCTTCTACGTTATTTCCGATCGGGGTTACAGCGCCCATTCCTGTTACAACTACTCTTTTCATCTCGTTTTCCTTTCAAAAGACAATCTATCCATTTAGTACATATAAATATGTACCGTCGCAATGCTCATTGTACCATTTCACCTGTCGGTTCAATGTTGGTTTCGCATTATGCTGGTATGTACAAACACATCCCATCGCAATGCTCATTGTACCATCTCGTTTTTAAAACCGCAAGTGTTGGTCTGTTTCTCTTTCAAAATATCTATTTCTCTTTCAGAATATCCATCATCTCAGCGATCATTTCTTCATCCTGAAGCCGGAACAGGATCTCTACTCGTCTGGATGCTTCCAGATCGACAGCTCCATCCTCCTTATAGATCGGATTGCTGTAGGACTTTCCATTTGCCGTCAGCACACTTCGAAGCAGTTCAACATCCGTGGAGCTTATGATCCCGTTACCCTCTGTCAGGCAATACTTTGCAACAGAAAAGGCTCTCTGTTGGGAAAGTTCAAGATTATAAATATAAGATCCATTCGTATCTGTATGACCTTCTATAATAATCTCCGATACATAATCACGATATTTTTCATCCAGCAGCACTTTACAATATTTTGGAAGAAATTCTTTTAAGAACGTCTTTCCTTCTTCTTTCAGGTCACTGTCCGCAACGTCAAATAACACACTGGCATCAAAGGTAATCGCACCCGTTTTCTCGTCTACCTTGACATTTAACGAACTGTCTGCGAACTCATCACGGAGTGCCGCCACCAGATCACTTCGGATGCCTGCGATCCGATCCAGCTCATCCTGCTGATCTTTTAGCAACTGCTCCTGTTCCTTGATAATTTCTTTCTGCTTATCAAGCTCCGCCTGTTTACTCTCATACTGACTCTTTGACTGCATCAGTGTAAAAGAAATGATCAGAATAAAGATCAGAAGGAGTGCCGCCATCATATCGGAATACGACAGCCAGTAAGAGGTTTCTTCTTCCTCCGGTCTTCTTCGTTTCTTACTCATGCCTTATCCCTCCCTGCTGCTCTGCCCGATCGCCCTCGGGCGGTTCAGTCTGCCCCGGAAGATGTCATTCTGATCTTTCGTCAGGATACGGATATCTTCGATATCTTCATGCATGGACTTCAGATATGCAAGTGTTTCTTCGATTGCCTTCTGTGTTGCTATCGTTGCTTCCAACTGTTTCTTCTGGAAATCAAGTTCCAGATTACCGTTATCGTAAGTCGCATCCGGACGTACATACCGTTTGAACTCTGCTACAAATTCATCCAGCTTGTGATATGCCTGTTCCAAAACCGTCTTAAAGATCAGATTAAATGTCAGGGAAAAGATCATACCATAGATAGATGTATGGAACGCAACCTTGATACCATCCATCAGAGGTCCGATACTGTTCGTGATCTCCTCTGCTGAACCTGTATTAAATGCCTGAAGTCCGATTGACAGACCGATAAAGGTACCAAGGATACCCAGTCCTGTCATGGCTCCCGGAACCAGACTCAGACGACCTTTTTCAACCGCATCATCGATCAGCTGGTAATTGATAAAATCTTCGATATCGCAGGCATATTTTCCTTCCTCATCCTGCTCCAGACGTTTCATTTCTTCCACATAATCTACATAGGAATTTCTCAAATGTTCCTCATTAAAGATACCATACCGGGTCTCGGTACGATACAGATCCCAAAGAAGCTTCTTTTCTTTTGCATAGTCGCCTTTGATATAGCTGATGGCTATACGAAAATCTTCCCCCATCTGGTCGATATGCTTCAAATGCTTATATGCATAGACAAATATCGCTCCCACGATTCCAAACATACAGACACTGATCAGCACATTTGCCGGATCCAGACTATCATTTGTCACATTCAGTAAAATACAGATACCGAGCATCACCACATAGACAACAGGCAGCCACTTTTTATTCAGCTCTACCTTCATGTTCTGCTTCTTACGGAATGCTCTTGCCGCACGTTCATTCTGCGGCCGAATGGTTTTTAACCGGTTTCGTTTGTTCATTTTTTCGTTTCCTCTCGTATGATCTCATTCAGCCTTTTCATTCGTATCTGCCAAAGCGTTTCCCCATTCGTTTTATTGTAGCATTAATCCGCATTTGTTACCATCACAATGCGTAAAAAAAGGCACCAGATACAAATAAATTCTATTATCTGTATCTGATGCCATATGCTAAATACAACATCGTCCATCTGATGCCATAAGCTCTAACTGTCTATCTGACGCTATAAGTTCTGACCCTCACCTGACACCGACCGGCTGTAACGCCTGTATTTTCATTTTACCAACCGCTTGCAGAAGGTTCTGAATATAAAACTTTGGATCCTTTCCCGTTCTTTTTCACGAGTATCAGTTTGGAATATCCATTTTTATCACATTTCTTATACACAATGTAATCACCCTGTAATGTATAATACTGTATCGTTGAAGTACTGCTTGCATTCTTATCCTTCAATACATTATAGATCTCCGTTTTCTTTCCCTTTGACGTCGTATAATCTATCGCCTGTGGAAAATATAAACTACCCACTGTCTTTCCTCTGGAGGTAAGTGAACCTTTTGATGTCTTGATCGGCGTTCTTGCATCCCGTTCTGTACTTAATACAACAGATTTTGCTTTCTTTTTATTTTTTCCGGTAAGTGACATGGAATATGTACCAACCGTTTTATCATATTCTATATCACTAGTCTTTACATGCTGCGTCTTTGTATAGTAGATCTTTTTGCCTGCAAATACAAAATCACGGCCTCTTGCAAGTTTTGTTTTCTTACCATTCTTAATTGATACACGCACGATATACTTATCTGATCCATCGGATCCGCCATAATTATCATAGACTGCATACAGATAATTTCCTTTTTTTCTCAAGCTTCTAAATCCTTTTCCACCTGCTTTGGCAATGGTTTTTGTCTTCTTCGTTTTGATATCATAGCAGAAGATTTTTCCAGTTTCCGTGATTGAATAATAAACCTTATTACCACTGATCACAACTGAACATCCGCCACCACCAATATAGTTATCCTGTGTCTGATATGTCTTTGCATCTGCCTGATTCGGGTAAATTAAGCATCCGATCAGGACTGCAAGCATACTGAATAAAATTGCATGTGATTTTAAAAATTGTTTCATATCTTATCCATCTCCTTCATTATTTGATTAAATATCTGCCTCTATATTCTTCGCCTCTTCATGTCCGGCGCGGCTCTAGTCTCTGATGACCTTATCCAGGCAGCCATGTTCTTCACATGAATTTCTTGCCATTCTTCCCTGCGCATCGATATATACAATATTGCCATCGGCATCTTTGTATGCCAGAGACTCATGCGCTCCTGCGCTTGGATTGGTACTGGCATCTCCGATCGTAAGCCATACGCCTTCGCCTTCTGCAACAGTATCTGTCGCTTTATCATACAGATAATTCAGTCTCAGATCCTCCTCTGCCGCAGCGCAGACAATATCTATAGCCACACAGGTTATGATACCGCCACGCAATGCCATCGCGCGGTTTAAAACCGGCATATTGAACATATTATAATAAAGCGCAATACCATCGACTGAGAATCCATCCCACAGAGTCGGATTTACATCTTTTTGAGTACATTGATATCCCGGATAATGCGCTGTCGTTGAAATATAATCTGCAAGAGTTTTCAGCTTATCATAATTCGACATATCATCTGTCCACAGCTTTGCCTCTACATTTCTCCGAACCTTTGTATACAATTCTGTATCAAGAAGATTTCCATCTTCATCATATGGCTTCGGAGCAACATACATAGTGTCATATAAAACGCCATCCCTGTAAGCATCCAGTCTGCACACGCGCACACCTGCACCAGCTGTTACAGTAAGCTTGCACTGTGACATTGCCTTGCCGGAAAATTCTATTTTTCCACTTGTTGTCGAAGTCGTAACGGATGTTGTCTCTCCATATACCCCCTTCAGATTATAGGTTTCTACTTTTATTTCCGGTTCTGAAGTATTCCAGCCTGCCCAATCCATCAGATTTCTGTATTCTTTCGGTGTAACATCGGATACCTTAAAGGTTATATGTTCATTTAACCATGCAGCATTACCTTCACATGCAAACCATTCACAAAAAGAACCTGTACCATTCGTTACGGTTATATCTTCAACCTCTTTCTTCATGGTTTCCCCGTACTTATAACCGGACAGATTAAATCCTCCAAGTGGGTCTTCATTATTGTATATTCTCACTTTTCCCAAAGCAATCCATGTCTCTTTATAATGCTCTGTCTCAGGGAATATAATACACAGGCTGGTATGTCCGACACTCGTACATACCACATTTCCGTTCTCATTCTTTTTGGTATATCTTTCTGTATAATCGATATATTCTCCCTGATTACCATAAGTATAATATTCCTTTATTTCTCCTGCACATTCCGGCTGCTTGGAATAATGAACCTTTATTTCTTCTCCCACTTCATATTCCATTTTTTCCAGCTCTGCCGTGCCATCCCACTCTTTTTTTTGATCCTCGGACTCCTGTCCGCCGGAATTCGTGTCCCCGGTAGTGCCTGAGTTCCCGATGGTATCTGTATCCTTAGTTGCACCTGTGTTTCCAGTGGTGTCTGTATCCTTGGTGGTGCCTGCGTTCTCAGTGGCATCCGTTACATCTGTGGTGTTCTCAGACTTATTGCTATCACCAGTATTCTTCTGACCGGAGTCCTTCTTTGTCGTCTTCTTTTTCACTTTAACAGACTTCACTTTACTCCATGCGCTGTGATATTTTTTCTTCTTTACAGTCCGGTACACACGCACTCTGACATAATATTTTTTGCCCTGCTTCAGCTTCTTAAACGTTACCGTTGTTTTCTTAGCACTGACTTTCTGGCTTTTTACGTTTTTCTTAAACTTCTTGTCTGTACTGATCTGAATCTGATAGCTGCCCGCCTTTTTTGATTTCTTAAATCTTACTGTCACCTGTCCCGCTGATCTGGATCTTACTGACGTAATAGATGTCTTTGGAACTGTAACCTTACTGCCTGTTTTCGCTTCTGATGTAAATGAGCAATTCACGCATAGCAATGCTGCCACCATGCACCAGACAATGATCTGCTTCAATCTATTCTTCATGTATTATCTCACCTTTTTTACTTTTACACCCTTCTTCACATAGTAAACATGATTTCTATAGGTGACATTTCCGGTATAAGACTTCTTCCATACGCCATTCTTGACATAGTATTCCTGTCTGCCATTCTTGATAAATGCTGTCTGTGTAGTCTTCAGACCTTTCTTAACGTAATAAGTTGCCTTACCGACTTTTACAAATCCGGTCTTGGTGTTCTTTGCGCCCTTATTCAGATAATAGGTCTTCTTACCTACCTTTACAAATTCATTCTTTGTACTGCAGACACCCTTCTTTACATAGTAGTACTTCTTGCCGTTCTTCACGAATCCGGTCTTTTTATTCTGCACTACACCCTTCTTGATGTAATAGGTCTTCTTGCCAACTTTGATGAATCCGCTTCTGCCTGACTGAATCAGACCTTTCTTTACATAGTAATATTTTCCGTCAGATCCCTTTACAATGCCATTACTTGTAAGGGATACCTTTGGTTTTGAGATCTTATAAGAACCACCATTGATGCTTCTTGCCATCTTATCGAATACTTTATAAATATTCTGATTATTTTTCATAGCTGCAGGATTCTTACCCTTACTGACCACCTTCTGAGCTGCAACGGTATTATTTGGAAGGTCGCCCAGAGAACCCATTACAGAAGGATCGCAGCATAAGGCTTTTAGGAACTGCACTGCTGCTTCATCCTGCCTGCCACTCTTAATTGCGTAGTATGTACCACCCCAGTTATAGGCAAATGGTCCCTGACAGGCAGCCATCGGCTTGTCAAATGTAATGCTATACTGTCCCCAGGTGCCAGAGAACCAGCCAAATACCTTACCGGATGTCATATCAGCCACCCAAGCACTGCTCCACATCGAGCTTCCTGTATCATATCCATTTCTACGGGTCGCCTTCGCGATCTTTTCCACAGTCTTCTTATCTGCTTCAGATAACATAAATACCTTGCTATTATCCTCGTAAGAATACGATGTATCCCCTATCATGTTATTGAGAATACCCTCACAACCACTCATTGTATATTTTGATGCTCCGGAGGTCATATAGTAACCGGCCTCTTTCATCTTTGCAGCAACAGACAGATAGCCATCAGCTGTTCCGATCATCTTCTGAACCTTTTCAGGATCTGAAGTTCCAAGAACCTTCTGTGCAATATCCGGATCAAACATAAATGCTCCCGGTGTTGCTTCCGGTGTCATCGCTACAAGCTTGCCCTTATAGGTTCCTGCTTTTCTGGTATATGGATAAGACTGGCTGTAAGCATCTGTAAGTCCAAGCTTGTCCAAATCTGTAAATACTCCTGTAGATAAAAGTACATCCAGCTTTGCTGAATCCATCAAAACGATAAACGTAGCTTCGGGATTGTTTGCAAGCTTCTGCTGTACTAATGCATAATATTCAGCTGATCCTCCGCCAACTTCATATTTGATCACTTCGATATTCTTTGTATAAGACGGATATATCTTATTAACCGCCTTTATCGCCTGTTCCACCTGACTATCCCATGTCAGAATATAGACCTTATTTGTCTTTAATTTGCTCTCTTTGGCTGTACTGTTTACATATACAGTAAAGGAAACTGTGCTTGAATTACCCATTTCATCAGAAATCACACAGTGATAATCCTCAGTCTTCAGCTTTTTTGTTTTGTTAACCGGTGCTGTACAGGTATAAGATGCTTTATGCCCTAACTGTCCTACATCTCCTCCGTATGACTGTCCTTTATACCATGTATATGTAAGCTTCCCCTGATTACTGCTTGCGGATACCTTTAGTGTTACTTTCTCTCCTGAGTTCGCTATCACCGTATTATTGCCAACTGCTTTAGCTGTTATATTTGAAGAATTTACATAAATATAAAATTCACAAAATTTTCCATCTCTACTATTCTTGTCGGATATAGATACATAAACAAACTGGGATTTTGTAACATTTCTCAATGTATATGACAATCCATCTGCACTGACAGTTCCACCATCTGCACTGACAGTTTCACCATCTGTAATCCAGTTACAACTACCCACCTCAAAACCTGCCGGTAGATTTAACTTACTGAGATTTATTGATAAGGTGACATCTTCTCCGGATTCTACCAACACCATCTCCTCGTAATCAATACCTCCCGCCTCTACCGGAAACTTTAGTCCCGGCAGCCATATGAGTGCAGCTATAGCGATGCACATAAGCGCCAGTAGTTTCTTCATTTTTTTCATAATCATCTCTCCTTTGCTTTTAAAATTGTGATATATTACTCATTATAATTTACATTGTAGCTATACAGATCTTTGATCTTCTTACCTTTATTATTAAGAAGCTGAAGGGTGATTTTACATTCACCCAGTTTCTTCTTTGCTTTATTCTTTCTTAACAGAATATAGTCTCCAAGCACAATATAGCTTCTTCTCTCGCTTGAGCTGGAATTAATGACCTTTTCTTCTCCTGTCGCAATATTCTTTTTGTTTAACAGGCCAAAAGATCCCATTGAGTCATATTCATATCCCTTATACTGTGCTTTCTCACCGTCAATTACGCAGCCGGATGTGCTGACCTTAACCTTCATATATGTTTTCGGCAGATTCTTGATCTTTGTCTTTTTCCCTTTTTTATTTATTTTGTAGAAAACATCAAAGTTGTTATAGACATACACCGCATCTCTATAAACAATCATGCGGCTGTCCTTTACATTTCGACACACTTTCGTAAGCGCTTTTTGGCTGATTACTTTTTTATGAGAGCCATCCAGATTCATAGATGCAAAATAATAATTATAGTTTGAAGTGCCATTTGAATATGCATAATATATCTTATTCTTATAAATGGAAAACTCAAAACTCGGCTCCGGCAAAACACTGCTTGATGAACACTCAAAAAATAATTTTTTCACCTTTCCGTTTTTCACATTTACGCGAATAATGCCATAACACATAAGACCATCCATTAAACCACAATAAAGATATCCTTTATAGTAAAACATGTTGCTGATATTTGCATAATTCTTATAGGAATAATATGTATTCTTATTTCTTACCTGCTTTGGCAGCTTTGCTAACTTCTTGTTTGTCTTTTTCTTGACATCATAGCAAAAGATATAACCCGTTCTGTCACTTGAATAATAAATCTTATTGCCTACCTGTACCGCAGCATAAGATGTATCATGCAATCTATGACATCCTATCACTGTCTGGGAATCATCCGCCGCTGATAATGATGCTGCCTCCGTCTTTAATACCGGTGCCGTAGGTATGATACCGCTGGTACCCAGCATCACGGCTAATACAAGACACATGATGCGTTCTTTCATCTTATTCTTTTTCATCCATCTCTCTCCTTTTCTCTTATACACTATGCCTTCTATCTGTTACATTGCTTTTCTTATACTTATGTAAACCTCATTGATGTCTGTAAAAAAGCACAAATATTATAAAAAAAAAAAAACGGCTGTCAATAGTTCACAAAATATTTCTCATTTTTTATATATTTTGCTTCATTTTACTCTCTCCCTTCTATAATTATCTGCATGTTTCTTTTCCCATAAAAAGAACATCTACTATCATAGACAGGGCATCGGCAGAAAAAGTTTTAAAGAATTAAAAAAAATCCAGATACAGCATTTCTGCCATATCTGGATCTTTTATTTATCAATATTTCGCAAAATCAATATCCTTGTAAGCAATTAATTTTGCTCTCAGTATATCTTATTTTCGTATTCTCAAAGTCATTTAATAAACTTGTCGCAGCCTGTGGATTTCTCTTTTTCTCAATCAAATATTGAATAATCTTCTCCAACTCCTCTGCTGCATCAATCGTCATAAAAATCTTATATGCCATATTTTGTCCTCATATCCGCCACAAATGCATCTGCATCTATACATGCTCCCTGCTCTGCGTGTTTTCTCGCATCTTCCAGTCTTTTCAGTACATCTTCTTCGGACATACTTTGATATATGTTGTTACTTCTTTTAATCTCAAATGGAAATCCATTTGCAGCTACTGCCTGTGTCAAAAAGATTCTTATCGCCGTCGTAGTATCTGTTCCCAAATCCTTGAACAAACTATCTGATTTTCTTTTTAATTCATCGTCTACTCTAACCTGAATTGTACTTGCCATATAGTGCCTCCTTTATTCTTGTTGTTGTATTGTGTTTGTATTAATATGTCAATATATTGTATTGCTTTTATACGTTTATATTACAATATCGAATATAAAAAAACAATATTAATGATAATTTCATTACAACATAAATATGATTTTTGAAAAATAAAAATGCTATAACGAAACAATGCCAGATACAAATATATACTTTGTATCTGGCATTTATATTCTTTAAGCTATATTCTATTCTATCTTACAGGCTCATGCCACCGTCTACACGGATAACCTGTCCTGTAATGTAAGATGCCTTGTCGGATGCAAGGAATGCTGCTGTCTCAGCGATATCTGATACCTCACCCAGTCTCTTAACTGTGATGTGGTCAAGCATCGCATCCTTCATCTTATCTGACATTGCGTCTGTCATATCTGTCTTGATGAATCCCGGCGCGATCGCATTTGCTGTTACGCCACGGCTGCCAAGCTCCTTTGCTACAGACTTCGTCATGCCGATGATTCCGGCTTTGGATGCAGCATAGTTGATCTGTCCTGCATTTCCCTCAATGCCGACTACGGATGACATGTTGATGATCCTGCCGTACTTCTGCTTCATCATCGGTCTGTACACATGCTTGATACAGTTAAATGCACCCTTCAGGTTGATATTGATAACCTGATCGAAATCTTCTTCCTTCATACCGAGCATGATATTATCTTTTGTAATACCGGCATTGTTTACGAGGATATCAACTCTGCCATACTGCTCCAGTGCGAACTTGATAAGTCCCTCTGCTTCTGCAAAATCAGCTACATTTGCCTTATAAGCAACTGCTTCTCCGCCAGCTTCCTTGATCTCTGCTACGAGACTGTTTGCACGCTCCTCTGAGCCATTATAATTGACAACTACCTTTGCGCCATATCCTGCAAATGTCTTTGCAATGGCTCTGCCGATACCACGTCCGGCACCTGTTACGACTGCTACCTTATCCTTAAGCATTCAGTTCCTCCAATTTCTTCAGATCATCAACCGTTGCGATGTTGATGCATTTCATTTCCTTGTTGATCTTTCTCATAAAGCCGGACAGAGTCTTTCCAGGTCCAACCTCTACAAATGTATCTACGCCGTCTGCGATCATAGCTTCGATACTCTGCTGCCATCTGACAGATGAATATACCTGACGCATCAGTAAAGTCTTAACCTCTGAAGCATCTGTTACATAACATGCATCAGCATTACATACATACGGAAGGAAATCGTCTGCGATCTCTACATCTCTTAAGTATGCATATAACTTTTCACCGGCCGGTTCCAGCATCTTGGAATGGAATGGGCCGCTGACATTTAACTTGATCACTCTCTTGGCTCCTGCTGCCTGAAGGGCTTCACATGCTTTGTCAAGGGCTTCTGTCTCACCGGAAATAACGATCTGTCCGGGGCAGTTATAATTTGCGATCTGAACATTGCCCGGAGTCTCCTCACAGACCTTTGCGATCACTTCTGCATCTGTAGCGATAACGGCTGCCATAGCACCCTGACCAAGCGGAACTTCATTCTGCATCAGGATACCACGCTGTCTTACGGTACGGATCGCATCCGGAAGCTTCATAGCTCCACAAGCTGTAAGTGCGCTGTACTCACCAAGTGACAGACCTGCGAATACATCTGCCTTCAAACCTGCATTCTTTACATGCTCATAGATAGCAAGTTCTGCTGCTACCATAGCAGGCTGTGTATATTCTGTCTTGTTGATATCTTCATTTTCCTCAAAGCAGATCTTCTTCAGATCAATGTCAAGCACACTGTCTGCTGTATCGATCACTGCCTTACTGTCTTCAAAATTGTCATAAAAATCCTTAGCCATGCCTACATACTGAGCACCCTGGCCAGGGAAAATAACTGCTGTTTTACCCATTTTTCTCACCTGTCTATTCTATTTATCGGCAATTACGATGTTCAAAGAGTAGATGATGTTCAATCATTTGATTTGCCAACACAGAGGCATTTGAGTCCGCCGGTCCTTGGATGGCGCTGCAAGCGGCATCTTAGTACCGCTGCAGGACGAAACGAGCGGAAGCGTCCTCTGGTTGGGAAAGTCAAGATGGTTGGACATCACACAATATCTAAACATCACAATTGCCCATCCCTGTATACTAAAAGAAGCAGCCAGTCTGTCATCCACCAACCTGCGCTGGGCAAATCTGGTATATAGACATCTTCGCTGCCTCTTGTCTGCTTCTGATGTGAATTATTCTTCTACACCTTTGCTCTTAAGATAGTTAAGTACGTCTTCGAATGTAGCAACGTCTTCAAGCTCCTCAGCAGGGATCTCAACGTCGAATTCATCTTCCATCTTCATTACTATCTCATATAAATCTAATGAATCTACTCCTAAATCATCTTTGAAGTTAGTATCAAGCTGCATCTCATCCTGTGATACTCCTAACTGCTCTTCGAAAATAGCTTTTACCTTATCGAACATATTAATAATTCCTCCTAAATATAGTAAATGTTTATCTCACTGCCCCGCGGACGATTATAATATAACGCATGGATACAGTAAAGTCAACAAAATACTGTTCCGTTTTTTTCCTTTTTTTCTATCTGTTTCTGACAGCATCTAACGGCTGCAGTTTCGACGCAAATCTCGCAGGAAAATATCCGGCACATATCGCAAGCAGAATCGCTCCGACAACGGCTCCGGCTGCAAGCTCCCATGGGATCATTGCAATCTGCGTTCCCTTTGCCAGATCGAACATTTTAATAGCGATCTTATCTACGATACCCTTAAAACCATACGATAAAAGCACTCCTATGATACCGCCCGCCGCTCCGATGATTCCTGCCTCTGTAAGGAACAGGAGCTGCAGTTCATCCGGGTCGCAACCAAGAACCTTTAATACACCGATCTCATTGATCCGGTCAAATACCGATGTTGTCATGGTATTGCTGATTCCGATCACCGCTACGATCAGTGCGATCGCTCCGATACCACCCAGTAAAAGCTGTACCATCTTCAGATATTTCTGTATCGTATCCAGATACTCTTTCTCATTTTCCGTCGTATACCCCATATCCTGAAGCTTCTTCACGATAGAATCGACATGATCGATATTATCAACAGTCACAACCGCTCCGGAATATACGAAATCCTTGTACGGATTTCCATTTGCATCAAGCGGCTGTCCCGGCAACGTTCCCCCACTGGATACTCTGCCTAAAAAGCTCTTTAACACATCCAGATCGCAGTAAATGCTCTGTGAGTCTCTGTTATATGTATCTTCTCCACTGTCAATAACCGCTCCGACTTCTATCTTCACCGATGCCATCTCCTGCGAGTCCCAAAAGGATAGATCCACTTTTTTTCCGATCCATGTCTCTGCTTTTTTCTTCTCTGTCACATCATAGGTCTGCTCCGTTTCCGGATTATAGAATAAGGATGTAACCTTATTTCCCATGATAAGCACCGGCTTCACGCTCGATGTTGTCTGCTTTGACGTCTTTGTATACTTAAGCTTCGCAAGTTCTGACTGTGGAATACCGGTAATCGCACCATCATAAGAATATTTTCCATTTGTGATGGTCACATACATCTCATAGGTCGGATATACGGAACTGACATATTCAAGCTCCTGAAAAGTTTTCACGGTCTGATCCATGATCATCCGGTCTTTGTGCTTGCCGCCGGTTGCTCCGGTCACCTGAATCCGACAAATACTTTCACTATCCACCATGGTATTGATCATTTCCTGTCGTACGCCGATACCAACTGCAAGCAGGGTCACAACAGAGATCACACCGATCACAACTCCAAGTATGGTTAGAAAGGTTCTGGTTTTTCGTCTTTTCATATTCATCAAACATAAATGACTGATCCAACCCATTTAGAACTCCTCCAATATCTCTTTCTTCCTCTTTCTTCTGCGAATCATCCAGATAACAATGAGTGCTGCAACAACCACAGCGGCAACAATCTCTATGATCATCTTACTGTAATCCTTCTTCTGTACATCCTTTACCTTTTCAATATCTGTATAGACAGGTGCATTTACGCTGATCGAGAAATTCTCTTCCAGCGTTGTTACATTTCCCGATTTATCTTCATATGTAACGATAAGCTTACCCATCTCGCCGCCGGTGCCTGTCGTCTTCGTTGTGTTTGCAAGTATATCGATCGAGCCATTCTTACCCGGTTCGATATTGCCGATATAGACATCACCCTCGGATGTAAATCTTGTATCGATCTTTGCCTTTACGTTATAGAGGGTAGATGCCCCCAGATTGCTGACACTTCCCATGATCTCGATAGAATCTCCCAGTGTCACATCCGATTCTGCATATACGCCTGTGATCTCACCGCGCTGCTCGATCGTAACCGGCAGATAGATCGTATCTGTCACTGTATATGGGTTGCCATAGCGGTCTTCATACTCATCTGTCACTGTCAGCTTATAAGCCTTTTCTTCCAGATTGGCTGCTGCCTGCATCGGGAACTCAAATGTATAAGTCTCTCCGCCTTCCAGACTTGCCAGATATCCGGTTCCGGCTCCGGATGCCGGAATCAGTTCGCCTCCCTCGGAAGCGACTGCCATTTTCAGATTACTGATCTTTTTATCTGCGGTATTCTTGATCGTAACCTCAAGTGTAAAGGTTCCGCCTGCCACTACTTCATTCTCTTTGATCTTATAATCGGTTACCATAACCTTTGGCTCCGCTGCCGATACAAAAGCCATCGTGTCCTTATATCCAAATACAGTAAGGAATCCAAGTACACATGCCATACAGATTGTTAGTATTCGTTTCATCTCTACATCTCCTCTCCTTCTGATATCTTTCCATCCGTGATCCTCACGATACGGTCTGCCTCTCTCGCCAGATCGATATTATGTGTGATAAGTACCAGTGTCTGATCCAGCTTCTTAACAGAATCCTGAAGCAGAGTGATAACTTCATTTCCGTTTTTGGAGTCAAGTGCTCCGGTAGGTGCGTTATAGTTAGTACAACATTGTGACCGAATCGGACACAAAAAGCGGTAAGCCTTGATTCCTCTTGACTTACCGCTTGTTTTTAATTTTCCATTTCTGCTTCTATGTTTATTTCAGATTACACGGCATTTCCCACTCTGAATATAAAATCATTTGCAAAAATTCTCTTCTTACCTGTACCCCTTTTTCTGCTTCATAAGTTGCTATTTTATTGTTTAACTCCATTGTCATTAGTTGCATAGTATTTTTGTCAACAGGGTAATTTAACCATTCTTTCAAGTCAAATCCGATTTCACGCAACATTTTTACTTTCGCACTAATGAATAACTTATCTATTTCCGTTCTATCCTCTTCCGGCGTTATCGTTATTACTGTTTCCTCGCTACATACTTTCAATCCTATTGTTGCCTGCTTTTCTACCTCTGTTATATAAAAATGTGGTTTCCATTCTTCAACAATAATTTTTTCTAACATTATGCCCGCAGTTATCTAAAGGGGCATATTTCTCTTACTGTTTCGCTCTCTCCGCTGTGTTCCTTTTTCTCTTTATGCCATATTTTTACCTCCGTGCGTTTAAATCAATTCCTGCCTGTATGTGATAACATAAGGGGCGGTGGCAGGTTTTGTTTTGGAGTCCGCCCCTCTTTATGTTTTACTTTCTTACTTCATCTAAAATCTTGTCTATATGTTCTACCGTTTTAAGTTCTCCGTTGGCTCTTGCCACCTCTCTAATTGATACTAACATTGCGATTAAATCAGCTTTACTCATTTCTTCGTTCTCCATTGTCTAACTCCTTTCCTGCTATCTCCTTGCTACAATTATATTATATACTTATATAAGTATATTGTCAACAGTTTTTATACTTATATAAGTATTTTTTTGTAGTAATACTTATCTTCTTTCTGATGTATCCTTATCTCTTCATCTTTACCCCGATAGTCTAATTCCGCATCTGTCGTAAAATCGCAATTAGTGCATGAAATATATCCGCACTCCATAGGCCCGCAATCTTCTTTTCTTATTCTTTTTTTAGATAATTTCCCACTTCTTGTTATTTTGTAAACGTCTGAATACTGCATTAAATTACTAAACTCTAACGTGCTTCCGCATTTGGGGCAGCAATTCAACAATTTATCCATTCTCTCCCCTCGCTTTCTTCTCTTCGATTGCTGCTACTACAAATTCGTTACGGCTCTTATATCCCTGTTTCTTTGCTTCCCTGTCAATCTCCGCTTTTTGTCCTGTAGGGACCGTTACAAGGAATTGGTCGTAAGCCTTTGCGTTGTATTTATTCTTTGCTTTTGTCGCAGGTGTTCCGCCTGTCTTTTCTTCCGCCAACTGCTGCACCTCCTTTTTTATTTTCTCTATCATATCACAGGTGCTATACTTATACAAGTATATAAAATGCACAAATAATTCCATATACTTATATAAGTATTTTGGTAATTATTCCGGGTTGTAAATATACTTATATAAGTATATAATAACATCATAAGGAACAGGAAATAAGACAGACCCACAAAGTTATTCACATTATCCACATTTTAGGAGGTATTCACTAAGGAAAGAACATTAGAAACAATCGCTATTAACAACGCTTTAGAGGTTGTCAGACTTAAAGGCGAACTTAAATTTAAACATCCACTTGGCTATACTCGTCCAAGTGGCTACTGCTTCAAGCACCCTGTTAAAGGTTTCTTTGCCTTTAAGGGCGATACAGAGCCATATATGCCTTGCGGTGGTAAAAAAGCCTTGCTTTCTATCATTCGTTCCGGCGGATTCTTAAATTTTGATAATGTGGTTTGGCTTCAACCACTCAACTAAATATCTTTCCGGGGTTGCGGTACTGCTGCCCCAGAAAAACACAAGGAGGATATTATGGATTATAAAGAATATGAAAAATATATGAATGACCGTAAGGCGGTAACGGTCGAAAACAACCGCCGAATAGAAAAGAAATTTGCTGAATGCGAAAAGTGGGTTGCTGACAATCTTATAAATTGCGGTTGTGTCTTTACAAACCACTCTGAATTATTACAGGAACAAAGTTTTATGATATGGATTGATAACGGCATTAGCATTTCTCATAAAATATATAAACTTTCTGAATGTGGTATTACTCCTCTTGTACTGCTGCCTTATCCTGTCAGAATATAAAAATAACCCCCAGGGCTTCAAGCCAAGGGGGTGTTTTTGTTTGCTGCGTATTCTGTTATTTTGTACTTTCTGCAAGTGTTACCACTGCCGGGGTTGCCTGCTGCTTGTTTTCAATGTACGTTGTAAGGTTCTCGTTGGCTTCCCATTTCTTTTTTGCTTCCGCTAATACGGATTCCGCAATCTGTACCAACTGCTTTTCCGTAAACAGGATTCTAACCACGCTCGGCAGATATGCGTACATTTTTGCAACTACTTCCGACAGCTTAATAATTCCCGTGCCGGCCCCGCACTCTCCCTCTGCATCCGTGACAAACTTAATTGCAATCTGTTTTAAAATTTTGGTCTGTCCTGTCTTAATTAAGTAAATAATTAAGGCTACGACCATAGCAATAAGCAATACTGAATCCCAATTAACAAGTAACCATTTTAAAATCTGCATAGTATTTTCCTCCGTTTTGTGACCGAATCGGTCTATTTTACATCTGCTGCATTAACCCAACCGTATACACCTTTACCGTCCTGTGATATGCAATGATAAGGGTGTGTGCCTTTGGTGTTTACTCCTGTTACTTTACAGGTGCTTGTAACATTCCTCTGTACGCTCGCATACTCCGCCGTAGAGGACTTATAGACCCCTCCGCCTGTGAATGTTACTATATCGCCTTTTGAAACGCTTGTAGGGTCGCTGTGTGCCTTTGAGGATAACTCTTTGATAGATTCCGCATTGACCCAACCGTATACACCTTTACCGTCCTGTGATATGCAATGATAAGGGTGTGTGCCTTTGGTGTTTACTCCTGTTACTTTACAGGTGCTTACTACATCCTTTTCCTTGGCTGCGTATTCTGCCGTAGAAGAGATATAAACCCCTCCGCCTGTGAATGTTACTATATCGCCTTTTGAAAGTCCTGTAGGCGTTTCCTGTGGCTTCTGCGGTGTATTCTGTTCCTCTTCCGTCTTGGCGTTTGATACGTCCGCTAAATTGCTTTCCTTTACTGCTTCGTATACTTTGCTTCTACGGCTTTCATATTGCCCCATTGTGGCATCTTTTAAGGCGTAGGCGTGTATTTCTTCAAGTCCTACCTTTTCCACCCCTCCTGTGGCTTCTGCTGCCGTCTTGGCAATGCGTGAACTCGCACCGCTACCGCCTTGGTTCTCCAAGTCTGCAAAATAGGCAAGTGCTTTTAAGGATACCAAGCCGATTTTTACGCCATTCTTTACATATCCTGTAATATCTGTATCCGCTAAATCGTCCTGTATTTCCTTTCCGTCCTTGGTTGTCAGTAGCTTTGATATTGCCTTGGCTTCCTCTTCGGTTGCTTCTCTCTCCTGTCTGTTCCACGCATCCGCACTACTTCCGGCAATCTCTGTATACAGGGCATCCCCTAATATCTCCTTTGCCTGTTCCTGGTCCTTTTCAACAATGGACTTTAAAAGGGGCAATGCCCTGCCCCAATATGCGTTCCATTGGCACTTACCTATGCTCATTCCGTGGTTGTTGTCGTTTCTGTTTACGCTTCCGTAATTACCCTCCTGTGAGTAGATAATACCGCTTGCAACCTTAACAACCTTTTTTACCTGTGCTGCCGTTACTGCCATAGTGTACCTCCTACGCTCTCTGTGTATATCCAAGGCTTATATACCCTGCACCGCTCTTTAATCTGCCCCAAGTGGTGCTACCGTTCTTTTCCTCTCCAACGATTGTATATACTTCGCCCTGTTTTACCTGTGTTGTTACCGGGTAATTTGTTCCCGGACCCTTTCGGACATTCAGAACGGCGGTATTGATTTTTACCCTGTAGCTTGTATCCTGTGGAGTATTTGCGGTTGTTCCTGCTAATTTCTCCGTATATCCAAGGCTTATATACCCCGCACCACTCTTTAATTTACCCCAAGTGGTGCTACCGTTTCTTACTTCGCCTACGATTGTGTATACTTCTCCCTGTTTTACCTGTGTGGCTACTCCGTAATCTGTTCCGGGACCGACACGCACATTTAATACATCTGCGGTAATCTTCACTCTGTAGCTTGCCACATTGTCCGTTGTCGGCTGTGCGGTATGCTGTCCTCCTGTGGATGCCGAACTCCCTAAGATGCCCTTAACCTTATTTTTGAACTCCTGCCATTCTGTAGGGTTACTTACCATTTGAGCCGGGCAATTCTTTCCTGTTACGTCATAATGGCGTAATACATAGGAATCAACGCCACTTGCACCAATTCCAAGCATTTTACAAAGAAATGCACAAAGGTATGCAGCATTTTCTTTTGTCCTGTCTGAAATTCTGTAGTTTCCGGCAGTACAACACATTTCAATGCCTATGCTGTTTGCATTTCTGCATGAACCGTGTTTATAGGACTTCGCCCCACAGTGCCAAGCGGTATCCCTCAACTCTACGCTTTGGTAAATTTCCGCATCATCTACAAAAAAATGAGCGGAAGCATTACGCCCCGCACCGCTGAAATAATTTGCATTTGCCTTTGCCGTATCTTTTGAATTGCCTGTATAGTGCATTACCACATAAGATACGCTTCGGCTTGTGTTGTTGTTCAGATTGTCGTTGTTACATTTGATACTTGAATTTATCCCGATACCGTTAATTGTATCGCCGATAAATCCGGCTGTTATTGTTTTTCCCATAACGCCGTACCTCCTTAAATATTGATGTTGTTTAAATCAACAGAAATATCCTTAGTTTCCTCCGGGTATCCCTTTTTGATTTTGATAATGTTTTCTGCCTTGGCTTTCCAACAATACAAGGCAATTACTGTAGTTGTCGGGGTTGCTATGTATGTGGCAAGCACCCCGAATTGTGAATAGTCGATAAGTGTTACTTTGATGCCGATATACAGGCCCACAAAGTAAGTAAAAAGGACTGCGACCAATACAAGTTTTGTAAAGTTCGGCTTTGGAAGTTTCTTTTTGTTTCCGTCCTGTAGCTTTCTGCATAACTTGTCTTTGTTCGCAATCCTAAAAAGCAAATAAAAAACAAAGAATCCTATAGCAATGCCAAGGATTCCGCAAATAAGATATTTCATATTCTGTTTTTCCTCCTATGTTTCCTGTCCGTGTGCCTTTTGATTGATATGTTTTTCAATCTTTCCTATGGCTTCTGTGACCGGTCCGTTACATCCCTGTTCTTTAAGTCCTTTCAGACACGCCAATACCGCATAAGTGAGTAAACATAATTCATCTTCCATTGCTTTTATGTCCTCTTTCTCCTGCTTCTTCAAGTCCTCAATATCGGCTGTCTGTTTCTGTTGTGCCTGAAACCATTTGATAATCTTGTATGCAACCGCACCAATGGCAGTTAATGCCCCTAATACGCTTGCAATAGTTATAATTGCTGCTGAATCAATATACATTGTGTGTAATTTCCTTTCCTTGCAGTTTGCAATATGGCGTAGCAAATCCGCAAAAATAACTTTCGGTATAGTTCGGGCAGTTATCACATTTTCCTGTGCATCTGCTTACCTCTTCTTTCTTTTCCACCATACCGTTTTCCTTAAACAGGGTGTTAAGGCTTTGCCTAAGTCCGTAACTGTCAAAATGTGACAGGATACCACGGTATGAAGCTACCGAACGGTCCAACCTGTCTTTTCTTTCTTCTCCTGCCTTTACCTTTGCAATCTGATTTTTAAGATTACGTTTGATTTTTACCGCCGTTTTCTTCTTTAATCTGCGGTGCGTAGACCATATTCTAAAACCTACAAAATCAACTCCCATACTGCACGGTCTGATAGCTGTTTTATTATTCAAATCTAACCTTAATTCGTCTGATAAAAACGCTCTCAACAACTCCTTGACCTCTGCTAAATACTTTTTATCGTGGTGGAGTATGATAATATCATCCATATATCGGATGTAGTAATGCAATCCCAACTCATGCTTTGCGTATTGGTCTACCTCATTAAGGTAAATGTTTGCAAACATCTGTGAGGTAAGGTTGCCTATCGGCATCCCTTTATTACCTAACCTGTCCGATACCTCCACTTCGTCTGGCTCTTTCCCGGGCGGTAATCCAAAATTCATAGATTCGCAATTTATAATCTTTTCCAACAGGTTGAGTAATAGTTGGTCTTTAATCCTGCGTGCTAAAATCTTTAATAAAATATCGTGGTCTACCCTGTAGAAATACTTTGATATATCCATTTTCAGATAATAGTACCGTTCCGGCTTCCTTTCGGTCTGCCTTAACCAATACTGCAACCTATCGGCTGCCTTATGCGTTCCCTTACCCTTGCGACAGGCGTAGGAATCAAAGATAAATGTCTTTTCGTACAATGGAAACAACTGCCTGTAAATCGCCCATTGTACTATCCTGTCCTTAAATGGTAAGGACATAATGAGCCTTTTCTTTGGCTCGTAAACATAAAAGGTATGATATTTTCCTACCTCGTATGTTTCGTAAATTAAGTGATTCTGAATATTTATTAACTGCTCTTCGTAGTTGCGGTTGAAAATCAATACATCATCCCTGTACCTCTTTCCTTTTCTCGCTTCCTCCCAAGCCTTATGTAAATTTTCAAAATCATAAATCTTTTCATATATGTTCTTTATGCTTTGCATTGCATACCTCTTGTAAATTTGTGCCGTACAAACCTAATCAGTTTTTAACCCTTTCAGACGTGACAAATATATTTCTTTTCGGCTTATGCTTACTAACTGTCTTTACGGCAATTCAATCTTTTTCCTGCCTACAGGAACGGAAAATAACCCCTTTAACCCTGTTTGTACTGTCCTTACGGTCGTAACTATAAGGCTTCTTGACATAGGGGCAGAGCGGAGCGGAAACCAATGTTGTCGTTCGAGTTGGAACGAGGGTTATTCAAGTTGAGAGCGGACGGACCCGAATTGGAAGTATTGTTGAACGCCGACCCACGGATAGGCAACCACCGTAACTTTGTGATTATTTCCCTATGTATTTTATTTCTGTCTTTCCCTGCCGTTGACCCATTCCGAATAACCGCCTATCATACGACCGATTTCGTCTACCTTTCGCATCCATACTTCCCAAGTATAGAAATTCAAACAAGGCTTTTGGTTTGGGTATAGGTTCGGGTCTTTTGCAAGTCTTAGCAGATTTCTTAATACATCAACTTCAATATCCAAATCCTGCAATGTGGTTTTCTTGTGGTACTTCTTTTCAAGCCGTACCGCCATTTCCAACATTGTATACATTGTCTTTCTTATATCGCCTGCAAGTACATACCTCTCCGTTTTCGGAAAGTCCTTTAATTGAGGGTTGCCGTACAATATCATTTCATAAATCTTTTCCTTGATATGAAAAATATCGTTTCCGTTATGCTTCTTTTCTTCCTGTTGTATCTCTTCCACTTTTGCAACCGCCTAACTGTAATGTATTTGCTATAAAGGGCGTGCTATCGCACGCCCTATCAGTTTTTCAGTGTTCAGTTTACAGTTACTCAACAAAAGCGGAGCGGAAACCAATGTTGCCGCTCGAGAGGGAACGAGGGAGATTCACGCCGAGAGCGGACGGACCCGAACCGGAAGCATTGCTGAACGCCGACCCACGGACAGGCAACCTTTCGCCGTGGCATCTCATCCAAATCTGGTCGTTGCCGTATCCTGTCACACCGCTGTCCGGGTATAATCCAAGTGCAATAAGCAACTTCGGAATAGTTACCCCGGAAGCTGCCCCAAGGCTCTTAAATGCAATATTTCTGTAAGTATCTCCACTTGTAGGGAACTCAACCTTTGTATTTACTCTGATTCCTGCTGATGCACTTGCCTGGTCTAACTTTAATGTGCCTGCTGTTCCCGGCTCTACTAAAGTTCCGTCCGGCTTAATCGCTTTCCAAAGTGTGCTTTCTGCCGACATATCGCAATCAAGTTTCATAGAGTTACCATAAGGGATAATCTGAATTTCTCCGTCCATAAGGCGTAATCCACCGGTCCACTCCCAAAGGTTGCCGTTAATGTCCGCAATGCCTGACATATCGTGATTGTGATACCATGTAGGCTGTCCGCTTCCTGTAAGTGTTCTCTGTGTTTCTCCCTGTGGCATTGTTCCCCTCTCGTAAGGGTGGTAATAATCCTTGCCGTAGTTTGTGTTTCCGTGTGGTACAGTACCCATTTTCTGTGATAGCAGGTTAAGGTACGCAAATACGCCTGTCTGATTTAAGTGCCAACCCGCACCTTTCTTTTTGCAAGCTGCTACAGACTGGTCAAAGTTGATATAGTTTCTAGGCAGGTATCCGCCTAAAGAATAGGCACGGTCATTTTCTACGATATTGAGGAACTTAGACACATAAATTACGCTCTTTTCCTCTCCGTCCATAATCCAAAACGGTAATGTTTCATCTGTTCCACCTGTGATTACATCACTATACTTTGCCTTTGGTACTGCTACCATAATGCTAGGCATCCCGGTATCATCAAAAATTACCTTGTTGTTTGCACCAAACTGTGCTACTGCACCCTGTAAATCGTCAAAGTTTGCCATTGTATTTTATCCTCCTTAAAATTAAATTAACGCCCATAATACAAGCGTACATTTCTTCATGTCGAACGGTACAGGTTCACGCTTTGTAATCGCCTTTCCGTCCTCGTCCTTTTCTCCTGTATCCACAATCTCATATTCCCTTGCCGGGATAATGACCTGTGCCACATACTCCCTTGCTTCGGTATTCACGCCAACGGTTAAGCCGTCCTGCGTATCCTTGCAAATATCAAGCGTTACCTCTTCGTCACGCTCTCGGTTCTTGATGTTTACCATTAAATCATCATTCCCGAAAATAATTTTTGTCGTGGATACGTCATAGGCGATTTTCTCGCCCTCGTTTTTCTCAACTACAATAATCTTTGCTGCTGCCATTATCTGTTACCTCCCATTCTTCTTAATTCTGCGTAGGCTTCCTGCGAACGCACCGCAATGTGTTCTGCTGCTTCTCTCTGTGATGCTGTGGCATTACCTCTTACTCCGTAAGCCTGTAATACTGCTGCCGTATTCGCCTTTCTTTCATCACTTTTGATAATTACATTTGCCATTATGTTATACCTCCCTGTACTGTGCATTTTACCGTTACTTCCTTGGCGGCCCCGGTGTACTCAATCTTGAATCCATTTAACTGCTTATCCGTAATATGGATTTCTCCTACACCTCCTGCGTCCTTTGCTTCCGCTTCAACATTTACGGTATAGTCCAAATTGCCCCTTGGCGTAGCAAGTGCAAGGGTCTTTTTGGAATTGTTAAAAGGGTATGATTTTGTATTTGTAAGGGTTGCTTCTACAATCTCTCCCTGTAATCCCTTAATCCTGCCTTCTGCTGCACCAAGTTTAAGCATTGCAAGATTGGCAATTAACCCAGCGGATAATACCCTCTCTTCCAAGTCGTTAAAGTTCTGTGCGTTCTGCGGTGTTCCCTCCTGCACTACTTCGCCCTCTACGGCTTCGTGTGTAATAGTTCCGTCTGCGTTCTGCACTTCCCTGTAGCGGTTGGAATACTGCGTTACATGGTCTTTCCAAATCTTAAATAATCCCATTTGCTCTATTCCTCCTTAAAATTAAAACTGAATCGGTACAACACGCCCTGTTGCGTACCTTTTAACTTGATTGCTTCGCTCTTTTCCGCCCACAACTTACTAGCCGTATCGTACAACTGAATTTTCGTAATTGTTGTGGTCCCCGATACTTCCGGGGTAATGGAAATACTCAACGCTACCCTGCCGTCTTTTAGGCGTTCTCTTGTTAAGATTTTTGCCTTGTGCATAGTACCGCCATACTCGACCATAGCGTAAGCAATATTGGTTTCTACAAACTGCTTGAAACTCTCTAAGGCTCTTTCTGTCAGCATTTCTTTACTCTCCTTTACTTTTATTTGCTATAACCGATTCTTACCGCAACGCTTTACCTCGTATTGGTAGCTTTCGGTTTCTGCCGTGGTTGCCATTCCCTTATCAGATATTCCGGGTTTTGTGTTTGTATAAGGTTCTGTACCTGTTTTTTTCTGTCCTGTCATATCTGTTTCATAAGGGTATTGTTCTGTTTTGGTGTCTGCCACCGTCTGTATATCTCTGTTCTTTACAGTTACCGCCCTGTCGGGTGCTGTTCCTGTAAAGATGCTTTCAAATGGATAGGCTTGTGCTTCTGTTTCTCCAACTGCTGCCACATCCGCCGTTTGATACTGCATATTTCTATCCGGCTTCGTTCCTGTAAGGTCTGAATCAAACTTATACGCCTGTCCTGTAGCCTGTGCGGTTATCCCCTCCTGTGCTGCACCTCCTGTCGTGTTCCTCTGTGGTATCGTTCCGGCTTTCGCCTGTCCCGTCTGATTGCTCGTATATTGGTATCCCGTTGTGTCCGATTCGGTCACAATCTCGGTATCCTTTGTTGCAAATGTAATATTTCTGTCCGGCTTCGTTCCTGTCGGTGTAAATTCTGCCGTATATCCCGCTGCCTGTGTCATTACATCTATAACCGCATTTTCGACCGCACCAACCGTATTTCTGTGCGGTTCTGTACCTGTCTTTAATTGTCCTGTCATAGGCACGGAATATAGCCAAAATTCCGTTTTAGGCATTACTACCACAGTAATAGACCCTTGATAATAAAGACCGTCTAAATGAGCCGTTAAACGCTTGTATATGTCAACCGTCTTTATAATCTCGTCATAGTCTGCTGCAACCCTTGATTCTGTCGTATCAAGTACAATGCGGAATCTGTACGGCTTTCCTCCGTAGTCAAACCACTCTTCTATCTCACTCTTTGGGTGTATTCCACCTAAAGCCATTTCAACGGCTGCCTTTGTGCCTAATTTCTGATGCACTCTTACGCTATCCCGGATAATTGCCCTTTTCGCTTCTATCGGGTAATCGTAATCGTACCAATCTACATGGAGGTCATACGCCAATACGTCAAGCCACGTTTCCGATAGCTCGTTTATATTTGCGTATATGATATTCTTTTTTGTCTGCTCTACTGTTTGATGTAGTTCGTCCGCTATGAGCCGGCCCAACGCAACCATTTTTTCATCTTTTTTCAAAGCGGGCGGAAATGTTGCGTAAAAATCGGCATCTTTTAAACTATTCATCTTCGACCCCTCCAAAGGTCACGGTACACTTTTTCAATACTGCAACGCTTCCCTTTGGTATCTCCGTGAATACAGGCTTTTTAATATCTGCCCTCTTTATGCCCGAATCCATAAGGATTGCATAAAAATAGGACGGGTTAATATCCCGCCCCATTTTAGAGGTCTGCCATAATTCGTAGCTTTCCACCGCCAAATCAACCGCCCTTTTGATTTCTTTGGTGCTTGCTTCCTTGTCTTTTGGTATGTAATAGGTTAATTCAATATCAAAATCAACCGTTGTCGGTGCTGCGACCGTTACCTTATCCGTCATAGGTCTTATATCATCTGCACTCAAATATGCCTGCACCTCTTTTATAAGTTCCTCGCTTGGCAACTCTCCGCCGTATAACATTATCCTTATATCCGCTACTCCGTCCTGTGGACTTTCTGCGGATACATCACTTATCTGTGAGGATACTGCCTTGGCGTGATAGGTGTAACTTCCTCTCGGTCCGGCTGTGGTGTAGCTTTCTTCTGATTCTCTCATACGGTTGTAGTATGCGGTATCGCTTTCTTCTCCGCTTCCCCCGGCTGTTTCTGTTGTGTTTGCTACTTCCTTAAAATATAAAAATTCCTCTGTAACAAGCCTGCTTACCTGTCCGGGCGTAAAACCGTTTCCGTCCTCTCCCAAGGTCGTACATACTGCTTCTACCTCTGCGTATGTTTCTCCTGCCGGGAATGTCAAGTATCCCGTTGTCACAAAATTTATATATCCGTCTACCGTTACCTCGATTTCATCCGTTATCACATATTCCTTATCAAGTGCTGTTGTAATGCTGAATCCAAGTGTTGTCCTCGCTGCTGTAGGCTGTAGCCTGTAGGTGTTGTGGAATATTTCGCTTAATGAATCCAAGTTTTGTCCTGTGGCATATCTTGGTAGGTTCTGTTTTGCCGATTCGTTGATATTTACCCTTTCCTGTATGATTACACTCGCAAGCCAAAGGATAAACGCCCTTACAGGGTCGGCAGGGTATAAGGTTCTGCCTGTAATCTCTTCGTATCCGGCTATCAGTTTATTTACAAGTGCTTCCGTATCGGTATCTACAAACTCAACCTCGGGTAACTCACTCGGTATATTCCTCGTCGTATTCGTCGTATTCGCCATTTACTTCTACCTCCACTTTAGGTTTTAATATGCCCCTTTCGTAGTCTGTCGTAAATTCTATACTTACAATCTCTGCTCTCGGCTCATATTCTCCGATTTTGTCGTAAATATCTGCCGTTGCAAGTGCCGTTGCTGTTGTAATCGGTTTATCTATGTAAGCTGCATTTAACCCAAACTCACGGTTAAGCGGTATATCATATTCTATTGAGGACAGCAAAAACCAAACATTTTGTATTACTTCCTCGTATATGGTTTGAGGTGCAAGGCTTATAGGCTGTTCCTGTGTGGTGTCTATTGTAAAACTCATTCCTACCCGCCTTTCTACCTCTTTGCGTACTGTTCAAGCGATAATGTGCTTTTGGCTATCAACAGGTTTCCTTGATTGTCGAACTTTTCATAGTCTTTTGAATGTCCTGTTATAACCCATTGACTCCCGTATTTCTTACCGCCGATAATAAGCGTAAGGATTTTTCCCTTTTTTCTGTATTTGTCTATTTTGTCCTGCATCTTCTTAGGGTTTACCCCAAGAAAAGCAGATAAATAAATGGTAAGGCTTGCCGTGTCTGAATCGTTGTACTGAAATTCCAACAACGGCTTTTTAAGATGCCTTGTATGCTTTGCGTAATTGGTTTTACTGTCTATCTTTAAATCGTCAAAGGTTCTTACCTTATTTGCCGATACCTTAAAGACAATATCCCCAAGTGTTCCAATCTCTGCCATTAGATACCTCCTATAATAAAACCGTCCCCCTCTCCGTCCGGCTTGAATATGCACAATACCCATTGCCCTACGGTCGGAATCCAAGGTTTTACTTTAATCTTGCATCCTGTTTCACATTCCACGGTTGGCGGTCGTTTTACAATCCTTAAATCTCCTGTAACTATGCCCTGGTCCGGAATCTGCACCCTTGCGGTCATTTCTCCGGCGTTTACCTTGCTTACCTGTCCGATTCTCACAATGTCCTTTAGTTCCTGTATATCTGTACTGCCGAATCCTGCCATTTAATAACCCTCCAACACGCTACGCAACTTTATCTGTACCTTATATCCGCCTGTGATACTATGTTGTGCCTGTTCTACTATGTACTTTCCGTCAAATTCTCCATATCCGTATACAGTTACGGTTATGCCTGCCACATAATCTACATCCCCGACTAATGTAAATTCTGCTGTTGTTTCGCCTTTATTTCTCTGTCGTAACTGACACTTTGCCAACTCCAACGCTTCCGCTTGGCTTGATACTTTGTGTTTAAATTCGTATGTCTGTCCGTCCGGGTCTGCTCCCGGTGCTGTGTATGTGGCTTCAATGGTTTTCTTTGTGTTCGGGTCTGTATATGATACATGGCACTTTGAATAGGATGTATCTGCCGTTTTTGTCGAAAAACTGTAGCTTAATATATTTCCTTTCCCTGCCTTTATCTTTTTAACGGATGATTTTTTTTCGTAATCTGCTTCGTCAAAAAGAACAATGGTTTTTGATGTAACCTTTAGGGAAATGCCTGCGTTTTTGCATAACTTTTTCAAGAAAACAATATCCGCCGTGTTTACCTGTTCTTTTCTCTTGTAGCTTGGGTTGTGACTTGAAAGATACATTACTTTCATGCTGTTACCCTTGCCTATTTTTTCTGCTATATTTTTAAGATTGGTATTCTCCCAAGTCTTAGATTTCTTTTCCTGCCGTAACTTTGTGCTATACGGTATTGATGTAGCCTTTATGGTTAATTTCTGCGGTGGTCCTTGATAACTCACGCTGTCAATCTCAAACTTTCCACAATCCAATATTTTATCTTTTCCGTCTGAATACGGATTTTTTTGTATCACAATAGCGTGTATTTCTGTACCCTTAAAGGCTTTCTTTTCTTTAATCACGGTCGTTTTGGTTGTGGTTGTTGCCTGTCCTCCCTCCACATCTGAAGCATTGCACCAACCGTATACCCTTTGTCCGTCCTGTGATATAAGATGATAAGGGTGTGCGTTATGGTTCGCTATCGTGCATTTACAGGTGCTTGCACCCCTGTTTACTGTCGGTTCTGCTGCCATAGAGGATATATATACCGGTCCGCCCTTAAATTTCACAATAGCACCTACCTTTATCTCTCCACCGCCTGTAGTAACCGTTTCTGTTTTTGTTTTTACCGCTTTGCTCGTATTGAGCCAATCTTTAATCCATTTACCCTCCCTATCGTCTAAGGATAGGCTTATATCGTCCGTTTCGTCCTCTTCTTTGTCTGTAAAGGACAGGGATAACAGATACTTGGATAATTCCTTGGATATATCTGCACCCTTAAAGTACAGTTTTACCACGGTACGCCTTGCGTAATTCTTATTACTCACTTACCGTTACCCCCTGTTTCCACGGTGGCAGGGATTCCGATACCGTTAATTCAATTTCCGGCAAGGTCAATACAACCCCTGCCGGAAAAATATAGGTATCTTTATACTCAATATTCGCCTTAATAAGAGTATCCATATACATTTCATTGCCATAGGCTTTATAAGCCACAATATCCCAAGTATCCCCGGATACCGTTGTATAAGTGTTATTAAGCATATACTACCCTGTCCTCCTGTTCTTTTTGTTCTTTCAGAATCGCAACAATGATTGCTCGTAGCTTTTCTAAAAATGCTTCGTCATACTGTTCCAACTGTTGCTTAATGTTATTTGCTTCGCCGTTTCCATTTACTACAACGCTTGGCGAATTTTGAACATTTATAACGATTGTGCCGGCCCCGCTCATTCTTGCGGATACATTATCCGCCGTCTGTGCCTGTGAGATATTGTTAAATATCTGTCCTGTCTGTGCTGCCGTAAACACTTTTCTATTGGCAGCGTTTGTAATCAACTCTGGTCCATTCTCTCCGGCTATAAATGTACCCGGTGTCCTGTCTGTACCTTTTGCAAATCCCGGAATCAAAGGTATGTTAATTCCTTTTCCGCCAAGTCCGGGAACCCAATCCGGCACTTTCAATTTATTAAGTCCACCGATTACGGTATTAACCGCTGATACAACGGCTCGTAATGGTGCTTTGATGATTTCGCCAAGTCCTCCGACCGCTCCCGAAAAGATAGACTTAATCCCGTTCCAAGCCTGCGACCAATTACCTGTAAATACGCCTGTCACAAAATCTATAATTCCGCCTAATACGGTCATAAGATTTTGAATTATGCCCTGTACCGAACCAATCACGGATTGAACCACGGATAAAATTACAGGCATCACAGCTTGCACCACCTGTAAAATTCCCTGTACGATTGGTGCTACTATGTTCCAAATCGTTGTCAATGCGGTTTGAATTGCCGGAAGCAATACCGATAAGACATTAGTAACCACAGGTAATATTGCTTGAATCGCTGCCGATATAGCGGGTAATACAGTGCTTGTTATAAAACTGAATAACTCCGATATAATCGGTAATACATAGGTCTGCAAAAACGAGATAAGCTGCGATATAATCGGCATTAACCCGGCTATAAAATTTGCAATAATCGGAATAACTGCACCGACAAAATCAACAATACTTTGAATGATTGACATTATCGTAGGTGCTGCTGCCTGTATAAAACTTACAATGCCCGGCACAACATCATTTATAATTACCTGTAATACCTGTTCTGCGACAGGAACTACATAGGTTGTCACAAATGCTATTACATCCGATACCGCCGTTTTCACTTTTCCAAGGATATTAACAAGCGTATCAAATACCTGTACGCCTTTATCCCCGAAAATTTCTTGTATCTTGTTTCTTGCTTCTCCGATATTGCTATCAGAGAAAATATTTTTAATGGTATCTCCAACACTCGTAATAACCGCTACAATCTTGTCAAAGATTGCCAACGCTTCACTTCCGAATGTTTTTTCTATAAATGCTCTGATTTCCTGTAAGTGGTTTTTTACCAACTGAATAACAGTAATAATTGTTGTGATTACTCCAACAATCGGTAAAATCTTGCCTACCACTCCGCCAAGCGGACCGAATACAGAACTTGCTAAATTTCCCAACGGTCCAAGCATTGTTTTTATAGCATTTCCTACAGGTGCTATAAACTTCGTTATTTTTCCGAATCCCGCACCTATGAGATTTCCAACCTTTCCTAAAGGCGAATTTGCTATAATCGTTCCAACTCCCGACAGGATACCGCCAAGTTTACCTCCCATTCGTGTAAATGGGCTTAAAAACAGGTTAAGTAGTTTTGAGCCTGCCCCCATTACAGTACCGCCGATTTTTCCGCCGATACCGCTAAACACGCTGCCAATCTTTGTAAACAGGGTGCTGTTGCTTAATACTCCGCCTAATGCACTGCTTACGCCCCCGGCTGCGTTCTTTACGCTTGTGAAATATCCAAGAATACCGCTACCGATATTCTTAAAATTTAAAAATCCACCTGTAAGGCTTTGTAGGTACTTATTCATTCCAATTCCCTTGATTATTTCAAAGGCTTTTTGAACATTGAGTATTCCGCCTTTTACTTCAAGGAAGCCTAGCTTTGCTGCAAGTCCTCCGACCTTTAACCCGGCTAACGCAACCGCAACTTTGGCAATGGTTTTTGTTGCCTGTGGATTCTCTCTCACAAAATTTGTTACTGCGTTTACTATTTCCGTAAATTTCTTTACGCCCTCTGTAAGGGTCGGCAATAACAACTCTCCAAGTTCCACCTGTAAAGCATCAAAGGCAGATTGTGCCAATGTGATACTTCCGTTAAGGTTATCCAACTTGGTTTCTGCCATTTGTTTAGCTGCACCGTCACAGTTATATACCGCATCTGTAAGCTTATTAAAATCGGCTTCTGATGCGTTTACGATAGCAAGCATACCCGCAAAACTTTCTTTTCCGAAAATCGTTGTTGCTGCTGCCACCTGTTCCGCTTCTGACAATCCGCCTAAACTGCTTCGGAGGTTCTTTACTACATCCCCGAAACTCTTCATAGAGCCGTCTGTATTTGTAAGGCTTATACCGTATTTCTCCATTGCTGCCGCTTGTGCATCTGTCGGCTTCGCCATATTGGCTAATGCTGTCTTTAAACTTGTACCTGCGACCTCTGCCTTAATACTTGCATTTGCCATAAGTCCAATACCTAAAGACATATCCTCTACGCTATACCCTAATGCTCCGGCTACAGGTGCAACCTTTTGGAATGTTGACCCCATCATGCTTACATTGGTGTTTGCATTACTTGATGCTTGTGCCAATACGTCCGAAAAATGCCCGGCATCTGATGCACTCAACCCAAAGGCTGTTAGGGCATCCGTTACAATATCAGATACACTTGCCAAATCTTCCCCGGAAGCTGCCGCAAGGTTCATAATTCCCTCGATACCGCCTAACATATCCTCGGTTTTCCAACCCGCCATAGCCATATATTCCATAGCCTGTCCGGCTTCTGTTGCTGTAAACTTCGTTGATGCTCCCATTTCTTTAGCTTTGTTTGAAAGTTGGGCGATTTCCTCGGTTGTTGCTCCCGATATTGCCTTTACTCCCGACATCTGCTCTTGAAATTCGGCTGCCTTTTTAACCGGCCCGGCATATATCGCCGTTCCTACTGCTGCGATTGCTCCTATTGTTCCTGTCAACTGTGACTTTGTTTGTGCTATCGCTGCGTTATTCTTATCTATTTTTTCGTTAATGGCTGCAACTTTCTCCTGTGATTTCTGCAACCTGTCATATTGCTTTTGTAATTCCTCTGTGTTTTTGGCAAGGTTGTCTGTATTTATGCCCGCTTCTTGGAGTGCCTGCCCCATTTCCTCCAATTTTTCCGTTTCGTCTGCTGCCTTATCCCTTGCCTTTGCCAATGCTTCCGTATTGGCTTCTAATTTCTTTTTAAGTTTCTCGGATTCTCCGCCTGTTGCATCATACTCCGCCTGTAACCTTTCGTGTTCTTTTTCAAGGTCTGTAACTCTCTGCTTGCTTCTCTCTACTGCCGTCTGCTGTTTCTGATATGCCGATACATCCTTTAACTTATTTCTAACCTCTTTCAGATTATCGCCCAAAAGGGTCATAGTGCTATTTGCCGTCTTAAAGGTCTTAGAGAAGTTCGGCCCCAAGGCTGCGGTTAATTGAAAGAAAAATTGAAATTGTCTTGCACTCGCCACGCCTTTACCTCCTTTCGGGCATAATAAAAGCACCTGCCTGTGCAAGTGCTGAATCTATGTAAATTATGATTATTTTCTTTGTTAAAATCCGCCCTGTGTTTCAAGGGCGGATACATTATTGGTTGTTCTGCTGTTGTGCTTTCTCTTTTTCTATCAATCCGTTAAGGCTTCGTATCCACCCTCTTAAATCACGGATTGTAAGGCTTACCCAATAATCAACCCCTGTGTGTGTCTGTCTTGAAAGTAAAAGTGCGTTTTCTCTTACCCAAGTTCCGGGATTTAATCTGTTAAGCCTGTTGTCACTAAAAAATCTCTGCTCTTATTCTTGATTTTTCCAAAATCACGGATAGGTAAATGCTCGATAAGGTCACTTCCTACGCCTGCTGCTCTCGCTGCCATTTTAGACAGGAAAGATGTTGAAATTTCCGGCGATAATACATACTCGCCAACTGCTGCCATTTCATTTTCAACGGCAATCATATCCGAACCTAAAAGGCCCTCAAAATCAAAAGTCAACTTATCGTATGTCTTTCCCTCAAATTCAAAAGGCTTCTTGAATACATGGGTATAATTTAATCCGTCTGTGTCCGATTCGGTCACATTTGTTTTCTTTTCTTCTGTTGCTACTGCTGTCTGCTTTACATCTTCCATTGTGTTTAATCCTCCAAATTTCTACCAAATACAGGAAAAGCACGGTTTCTCGTGCTTATTTTCCAAGTGCCTTTCTTACATCCGCTAAGTAATCTTTTCCGTTTACATAGTAGATATAATTAAGTGGGTCAATCTCCAACTTTTTCTTGCCGTCAATGTATGTAGCGTAATAACTTACTGCATACTCTCCGCTTACCTCTGCTGCCGCTGCCGTGGCAACTTTTCCGGGGTTAAGTTTCTTCGGGGTTACTACAAGGATATGTTTTACAGATACAACCTCTGTAGTACCCTTTACGGTGTCTTTCTGCTGCTGTGCTGCTCTTAAATCAATATTGTGCTGTCTAGGCTCATGTAATTTAATCGCATTATTTGTTACCGTTCTGAAATTGAGGGTAAGGCTCATTGCTTCAATCGCACCTAAAATTACAGATTCGATTTTACCGCCAATGCCGGCCCCGCTGATTTCTTCGGTAATGTTTGAAATTTCGGGTAATGTAACTTCGGAGATTCCGATATATTCCGTTGCATCTTCGTACACCGCAAACCCGATTACTGTTTCGTCAATCTTTGGCATCCTGTTTTACCTCCTACGCAAAAATATTTTCGAGATAACTTACGTCATACTCTAATACAAAATCAAGTTCCTTTGCAGGACTTGGCGGTGTAAGGTAGATATGGAATTTTGCCTTGCCTGCCAATAAGTCCGCTGTGGTGTTTTCTTCCTCCAAGAACTCAACACGACCGCCCAATATCTTCTCTTCTGCCATTAAGCCGTTAAGCCAAATGTTAATGCTCTGTGTTACGGATTCGATAAGGCGTTTATTCAACTTCTTATCAACCTTGCTCCACATTGAGAGAATAACGGAATTTGCTACCCAACTAAACATACGGCTTACACAATAGAAATAATCCGTAACATCTGTATTTGCCGGGTAGCAAGCTGTTTCATTACCCCAAGATACAAAACTTCCTGTAAGGTTTAATGCTGTGATAATTCCGTTTGAGTTGAGGTAGTTTGCCTTTACAAGGTCTAAAAGTACCTCTGTGCCGTCCGCAAGTGCCATTCCGTCAATCTGAATAGTCTTGTTACTTGCGGATTCGCACGGCGAACCTCCACCTAAATCCTCTGTTGCATCTGTCTTTGACATAACGCCCGCCTGATGTACTGATGAATGGTAAATTTTACCGCCAAGTGTATACTTGGGCCATGTAACAAGCTGTGACGGCTGTGTGATATTGTTGTTATTCTTCCATGCCGGAACATCCGAATATGCCTTTACTGTTTTTGTGTCCGCATCAATGATTGCTTTTCCTGTAAATAATCCGTTGATGTTCTCCGCCTTTGCTGCCATAATTGCAGCTACCTCCGAATCTGTAGAAAAGTTCGGTGCAAGGAAGAGTGTAGGGATAACGCCGTACTTAGGATATACAGAATCTACTAACTCAAATCCACTTGATTTATTTGTATTTGTGTTGTATCCTCCGATAATTTCCTTTTTTGTAACCTTGCTAGGGTCAACAGAATTAAACTTGATATTAAGTCTTGCGTTGTCCGCTTTGATTTTCCCGCTTTCGATACGCTCCAATCTTAATACTCCGTCTGTATAAAAAAGGTCGTAATCTTCGCCCCTTGTGTATGTTTCTGTAAGTGAATCCTCGCCGTCATATCCTTTTACCTCTACCGTATCGCTTACCGCTTCATACGGTAACTCTGTAATTCCTCCGGCTAATGTCTTTTCTACTGTTTCCGCCCCTTTAAGGTGCTTTGCAGGGTCAAGGACATTAACCATAATAATAGGCCCATTAGAATACAGCTTAAATGATGAATAGATTTCTTCGCAAATATCGTATTTATCCCATTCGTCACTATATCCCATTGCTGCCACCGCTTCCGCATAATTAGAAGCATATACAGGCTCGTTTACTTTTCCACCTACTGTATGTACCGGGGCAGTACCTACAATGAGGTGTATACTGCTGTCTGCAACAACAGGTGTTGAAACGCTTGTAGCCTGTTTACTTGCTTTCGCTCCATGATAGTAATTGCTCATTTACCTTAATCCTCCTTTGGTTTTCTCATAAGGCTTAAAACATCATTGTAGTATTTATTCAATAATGTTCCTGCCGTCTTTACTTTTGGTTTGCATACCGCAAGGCTCTCCGTTGCCACAATAAGCAATCTTACCTGTGGTAACTTCTCAATAGTCGGTTCTAAATACTTTTCAACTGCTTTTCTGCTTCCTGTAAAAATCGTATTTTCTACCAACCCGGTGTTTGTTGTCGGTCCGATATAGATAAATCTTTCCTCTGTGGCGTTCGTATTTGCCGTTTCCTGCGGTTTTTCTGCTTCTGCCGTAGATTTTACCGTCTGTTCTGTTTCTTCCGCTTTTGTGGCTGTTCTGCTCGCTCTCGGCATACTTTCCAACCTCCTTTACTCTAAATACTGTCTTACGTTCCTGTGAATCTGTGGTAACTCCCAAATTGTCATAAGTTCCCCAACTTGGTACAATTCCATGTTTTCATCATAGATAATTGTTTCTATCGGTTTTTGACAGGAATAATGTTCATCTATTACCACATCCTCCAATAGGCTTGTTTCTATCTTTGTGACAAGGTTAAGGCATTGCATATAATTTTCGTTTTTATCCTCCGAAAATGTAACGCAAATAATACGCACCCTGCATACATTCTCTTCATCATCTACCTTTTTGGTAAGTAATTTAAGAAGTATGTAGGGTGCTACTTTCTTTTCCTGTTCCTTGTTTGGCAAGTTCCCGATAAAAACTAACGGCGGTCGCTCTCCGGGGTCTGTTCCATTCTCCGGCACTCTTGCGATTAACCGCATATCTTTTACTTTATCTTCCATATAGGCTTTAAGTGCATTTAATAGGTCAATCGCCGTCATTAACTCCCTCCGTTCAATATCCTGTCAATTTCGTGTTCCATACGGTTGTTGATTACTTCGTTTACCCTGTCCTCGACCGTCTTTAATACAACGGCGTTTTCTGCCATTCTTGGCACAGACGGACCGTAAAGCTGTTTAATTGGATAGCTTGAATCGTTTTTGCGTTCATATATCCCTATATGTCCGTTTGGCATCTGTGCGGTAAATGCTTCCGCAAATTCCACTTGGCTTTCATCCCTTTTTACTGCTGCCTTAACAGGTGTTTTGCCGTATGTTGCTTTCTGCGGTGTGACATTGTACTTAATAAGTGGGATAACCGTACCTGCGTACTCAATACTCCCTATCAGTCCGTCACTCCGCATTTCAACCTTTTTATACCCGATATGTGAATACCTCGATATAACCGCCGGGCTTACATAGTACACGCTCTTAATCTGCTTATTAAAAGCCGTCCGCCCTGCTGTCAATCCTCTTTGCATGGCAGGCTTTAATACTTTTTCGTCCGCTTTTCCTAAGCCGGACAAAATGGCGTGTAGCCTGTTGGTGGTTTCCTGTGATACTTCAATGTCTACCATTTATTCATCCTCCCCCACCAACTCAATAATAAGTTCGTTGTACTCTGTTGTAACCTCGGATATTTTATACAGTTCGTTACCTATCCACATTCTCATGCCTTGCCTTGGTTCTTTTTCCAAGTCAGATAATCGGATGCGTACTACAAGCAACTTTTGGTATATGCCCTGTGCATGGTCCCCGGATAGCATTTGTCGGCGTGCTTCTGCTGCATCCGAATCAAATATAACGGGTATATTCCTGTCTACTCCGTCAATTCGTATTCTCTGCAATTCTGCAAATTCCTCCGTATTGTAAAAAGTGCGGTCCAAGTCCTTATCAAGCATTTCCTTAAAGTTTTTCATAGGCTGCCACCGCCTTTAGCAGACGGTAGCAACATACCAAGAATCTACTTCGTGAGGTACACAAAGAGGTGCTGAATTTAACTGTAAGAATCTTCTAGGAGGTCTACGCTCTACCCATTGTTCCGGGATTCTCGCACCCTCTACTACCTCGATTGTCTTACCTGCTTCGTCCGTTACTCCGACAGCACCGTAATACATTGAGTAATTTGCTTCTGTCGAAAGAAGAACTACAACATTGGCAGGAAGTAAAGGCTTGTCCTCCGGCTGTTCTTTGTTTGTCCAGTTATCTAAGTACCACTCGTTGTATGTGTAAATATCCATAGCAAGTTCATGGATAGTACCGATATAGGTAGCACCATTCGGCAACTCCCTAGGGGCGATAACGGCAGCTTCAACACGTCTTGTATCAAGCACCTTTAATACCTCTTCGTCTACCAAGAACGCTTCTAAGGCATCTGCACCCATAAGACATACGTTGCAGTTTACAAAACCTTTCTTCTGTACCTGCTTTCTCCACTCTTTTAACTGCTTAATCTTACCGCCTGTCTTTTTATTCCAAGCATTAGTACCGCTTAATGTCAATTTGTTTGTAAACTGAAAATCAATTTCTGCCTGTAATTCTTTTCCGTCTTTGTCGAGGATAGGAATTTTACCTGTGAATAAAGCCTGACAGCACATCCATTCCTCACGGCGTGTAATCATTTCGTCAAGTTCTGTAAAATCCCTCTGCATTTTCTCTACTGCTCTCTGATTCGGGGATTTACCGCCGTAAAGACTTTCGCCCGGTGTACGCTTCAAAATATCGTCAACGGTTGTAATTTTGTTTGGTGCTACAAGTGGTGGCTCGTAGGTGTTTGTTTCGTACCCCTCGTTGTCGATAGTCACACCGCCAATCTTTTTATGTACGAATGGTGCAAGCTGTCTGTTTCCTTTCTTAAAATCTACATCAATCTTCTGTGTGTCGAATGTTTCGACATTGCGGAAGAAAGTAGACTTAATGAACGTCTGCACTTTAGGCATACGCTCTACAAGTTTACCCATTGTTCTAGGGTCGTAAATGCTGATATTTGCCATTTTTATTTATCTCCTTTTCTCTATGCTGTTGCGTTGTCTGTATCTACGAGGAAAATACCAATTTTTCTAAATGGTGCTTTAAAGTCTGCTGCCGTCTTGCCTACAGGTACTTCAATCGCACTACCGAAAAATTCGCCTGTGAGGTAATACACTACCTCTTCTCCCTCTTCTGCGTTTTCCGCTGCAAGACCGTATACATCCGCTACGGTATCTGCTGTTACCGCCTTAATTTTTCCGTCCGTGCCTAATGTGATAGGCATAAGTTCGTGAATTGTTTCTCCGCTTGCTACTGTGCCCGAATCGGTCACAACGGGAAAATCCCCGGCGTGTACCATTTTAGGGGAATAACTTTCTAACTTCTCTTTTCCTGCCATTGTTCTTTACCTCCTGTTATTTTGTCTGCGGATACATCTGGTCAATAATATCTCCGAACGGGTCTTTATCTTCTCCCTGTCCGCCATTGTTAGAAGCTGGGGTTACGTCTTTTACTCCCGATTTATCTACATCATCCTCACGGTCGTTTAAAAACGCCTGTCCTGTCTTTTTCTGTGCTGCTACAATCTGCATTGCAAACGTTTCCGCACTTACAGGTTCTTCATACTTTGCCTTGTTTGCCAAATCCTCAAATCCCGGCAATGTAATTTCATCAATCGCCTTGATTCTTGCCCTTTCTGTATCTACTGCTGCCTGTGTGTCCGCTCCGGCGTTGTCTTTTGCTCCTGCCAAAACCTCGGTTTTATACGCATTGGCTACGTCCGGGTGGTTCTTTTTAAACTCTTCCAATGTCATGTTATTGTCCTCCTTGTTTTTTCCATTGGTTTTATAGTTATTATTATGGCTATTGGCGTAGCCTAATAATCCTTTTGGTATCGTGCTGAATCTCTCCAAGCCGATAGGTACGGAATTTACAATTACCTTTTCCGCATTTTCTACCTCTGTATCCACATCCGTAAACATTACTGCGGTACAAAAGCCTGCTTCTACTGCTTCCTCTCCTGTGAACCATTCGCCCTCATTTGTCATAAGGCTTTTTATCTCTTCCTCTGACTTGTCCGTAACGGTCATATAGCAATTAACAATAGATTGCTTGATTGTTTCCAACTCTTTAACTATGTTTTCTAAATCTGTTGTATTGTAATATCCAATCAATCCGGCTAATGGGTCGTGTATCATAAATACACCGCCTACAGATATTTCTATCGTATCGCCTGCCATAGCAATAATGGTTGCTGCACTTGCACACCAACCGTCAATTTTTACCGATATTTTCGCCTTATGCTCTTTCAATCGTGTATATATCGCTACTGCTGCGAATACATCCCCTCCGCCCGAATTGATACGCACGGTTATTTCATCTACCGCCCCCAAGTCTTTTAACTCTTGATTAAATACGCTTGGTGTGATTTCATCCCCATACCACGAATACTCGGAGATTTCGCCATACAATAGCATTTCTGCCGTGTTGCTCTCTTCGTCCGGCACAAAGTTCCAAAACCTTTGCACTTCGTTCTTATTTCTCGGTCTCTTCCTCTGTCTGCCCTCCGTCATTGTCGGGGTTGTTTTCTGTGTCTGATTCCTCACGTCCGTTAATATTCTCAACGGTTTGTGTATCTGTCTTTGCACCTCCTGTTACCTCCTTTAACAATTCCTCTTCACGCTTTCGCTGTTTGATATTTTTGTAAAAGTCTGTGCCTGTAAGTTCCCTTGCTTCTCTTTCCCTTGTGGAGTAACCGCCCTGTACCCTCTTCTCGGCAGCTTCAACCTCTTTTGTCGGGTCAAGCTGTCCGGCACTCGGTCCCGTCCACTCCGCCGAACAATAGGCATCTTTAATAATCGGGTCTGCAAAAAATCCGGGTGCTTTGATTCTCCCTTTTGCTACCGCTTCACTTAACCATTCTTCATAGATTGGTTGGCAAAAATCAGCAACAAACCACGCCCGATACATTTTTACAACCTTGAAAAATTCAAGAATTGCTGCCCTTGATGCGGAATAGTTGCTTGAAAAAGCCATAATCAGTATTTCGTATGGAATTTCTAAGGCTGCCCCTATCTGCTTTAGTACCGCAATTACAAACGGGTCAAAGTTCGGGTTTGGTCTACCCGGATTTACCATATTGGCTTTTTCTCCCTCTCCAAGGTCGATTACTGCCCCGGGTGCAAGCTCAATACTGTTTTCGTCCTCTTGGTCTACCTGCATCTCTTCCGGGATGCTTTCCCCGAACGGCACATCATCACTTGCACTTTCTTTTTCAATGAATACGGTAAATAATCCGTTAATGACTGCTGCCAATACTTCCGCTTCGGTGTATCGTCCTAACTGCTTTATCGTGTCAATTACAGGTGCTAAAAAGGGAACTCCTCGGACTTGCCCGATTCGCTCCCTGTTCATAACGTGTAATATGTTTCTTCGTCCTGTTTTTTCTCCGTATGCAAGCACTCTTACCCATTCTCTCGGCTCTCTGTCCGTAAATGACAGCGGATGAAATTTTGATACATGATAGGCAACTACCTCTCCTGCCGTATTTTTTTCTACGCCCTCGCAAAACAAAGGGTTTACCCTTTCGTTATCCGGCGTGCTTACTCTGTCCGCTTCAAGGGTTTGTATTCTAAGGTCGTAAATACTTCCTGTCCTCTTGGTTGTTGTCATTAGTGCGAACGAATCGCCACTAAGCAAGGCATTTAAAAACGCCAACTGCTGCAACTGATAAAAATTGTCTATGCGTTCAAGGTCGCAATTTGTAGAATCCGCCCAATGTGCAAATTCTCTTTCTATCGTTTCCTCTAACTCTCTTGCTTCCTCCGGCTCAATCTTTAGCACTTCCTCATTGATTGATGCTTTTAGGTGTAGTCCAATTCCTATAGTATTGGTTCTAAGCCTTTTTATTGCCCCTGTGGCAACATTTGAGCCACCATAGAATAAATCCCTAGACCTCTGCCTTAAAGGGCCTATATTGTCCTCTACATCCTCTCTGTGACTACCTCCGCCGTGTGTCCAACCTATAAGGCTTTTCTTTGTAGCACTTGCACCGTAGTTTCCGTAACCGCTGTTAATCATACTAAGGCGTTTTTTTGCCACTTCTCGCTTTAATGCCCTTTCCGGGGATATTGCTTTTATGGCTTTATCAATAAAATTCAAGGCTTAAACCTCCTTTCTCCGTATTTTTGGTACGAAAAAAGCACCTTGGATACCTCTATATCTCCTTGGTGCTTTGCTATTTTATATATTATCACAAAAAATCGGGCAATGGCGGGCAATCTTTTATTTTCCTGTTTTGCTTGTATTTCTGCCCTTTTCGGCTGTTTTTGCCTATAAATCTCTCGGCACAATCCTGTATACCCTGTTTCTGCCCTTTTTCTTTGCTAAATTTTCCAATTCCGCCACTTTATTGCTCCAATATTCTATCTGTTTGCGGATTTCTGCCAAATTTGCCCTCGTAAAGGACTTTCCGCCTATTGTGTATGATTGGTTTATTGCTACCTCGTTTTCTGCTTCCAACCACATTTCCAAGTGTTTTTTTGCTACTTCAAGTGTTATTGCTGCCATTATGTTATACCTCCACTTCGATTTCCTCTATGTCTTGTGTGTTTTCGTGTTGCCTGTACCTCCGTATTTTTCTTCGGTGGCTCTTTTAGTGTTAATCCTGTAATTTCTATTGCTGCCTGTGCGTAGTTTCTACAATCCAAAGGCTCATTTCGTTTTGTTTCTCCTGTAAGTTCCCATACAAAATATGGTCTGCCTTTTTTATATTTTAATACCTGTTTCTCTGCCGTAAGGCCCTTAAAATAATCCTCGTCATATCCTCGGATGTATTCGTTTTCATCTTTCGGAAAATGGCAGTATCCGGGGCCCTCTTCCTCAATCTGCAATCTCTGTAGCAAAAGGGATTTACCTGTATCAACTCCAAGGGTAAATAAATACGCCTGTTCCCTGTTGTTCTTTGTCGGCTTTGATATGTACGGTCTTGCCGTACCCTCATTACCTCCCTTTATTGCAAATATCTTTCTTGCCGTTCTCGCTTTACAGAATTTATATACCTTGTTGGTAAAATGTCCGCCCGAATCCATACAGGCACATGATATTCTCATTGCCGTACCGTCTGCTTTCTTAAATGTCTGCTTTAAAAAATCGTCAAGGTTTTTCCACACTTCCGATTGTTTCAAATCTCCGTATATCCTCTTGTAGATTATGCCGTAACTTTCGTGTTCTACGCCCCAACCTACTACCTCGACCTCGAAACGGTCATCCTGTGTATCTATTCCTGCCGTGATTGCTATAACTTCGTCCGGCACTTCGCAACGGTATCTTTCCCTACGCTTCAACAGGTCATCTTTACTTGCTTTCTCGCCCTGTTCCTCCCAAGTCTGCCCCAATTCGGTATTAACCCAAGATTTCATAAGTTCGATATTGCCTTTTTTTAATGCCTGGTCCGCTTCGATAAATCCTTTTACTATCTTATCCCAACCAAAAAAAGTAGATGCCAAGGAATTAAAATGGAATCCTCGCACTTTACGGTTTGGATATTTTGCCACATATCGCCCCTCGTTAAAATGTTCTTTCCACTCAACCTCTGTATGTACTACTCCACATTTCGCACATACATAGGTTGTACTTTCTATTTCCCCGTCTGCATCCACCTTATAGATTAAATTGCTCCATTCCAACGGTTGTAATTCTCCGCAACTCGGGCAAGGCACATTCCATTCCTCCATAGTAGAATGTTCGTACTCCATTTCTATACGGCTTGCCCCTTTTATCGTTGGCGTGCTTGTGTCTACCTCTTTTCGATTCCAATATGTTGTAAGTCGTTTCCCTGCAAGTATCAGAGGGTCCCCCTCCGCTCCTGCGGTTGGCGGGTAAGCATCTATCTCGTCCGCCAATAATATACGAATCGGTCGGCTTCGTAACTCTGTCGGAGAGTTTGCACCTGTCATTGTGATACGTCCGCCCGGAAACGCCTTTTTAAAAATCGTGTTTCCTGCGGTTCGGCTTTTCTCATTTATCTTATCCCTTAATGCCGGGGTATCTCGTACCATTGGCATAAGCCTGTCTTTGCTCATTGTTTCCGCAAGGGATAAGGTCGGCTGCATACACAATATGGTGCATGGGTCATAGTGCATATAATAGCCTATTGTATTAAGCAAAAAAGCATCCGTTTTTCCCATTTGTGCAGCACTCATAACCACAACTTTTTCAACGGATATATCCGTTATTGCATCCATAATCTCCCGCTGCCAAGGTGCTTTTTCTGTATTCCACTTACCGCCTTTGCTACCCGATTCGGAGGACAAACGGCGGTATCTGTCCGCCCACTGCGATAATGTCAAGTCGGGCGGTGGCTCTAAGACCTTAAATATTCTGTTGAAAAGGTCAATCGTTTCCCTCTTCATCTTCTTTTATTTCCTCCTTAAATATACCCTCAAAATCAGATAACTCGTTAAGTGCTTCTTTTATTTTGTCGTTCAGATATAAAAAAATCTTTGCTTTATCCGTCATTGCTGCCAACTTGTCCGCTTCCTCTGCCGGAATGGCACTTAATCGGCTCTTGAAATTGATTAACATAGCTGTCATTACTTTTTCTATATCCTCTGACTTGTGTAATTCTCCTTTCTTTACCGCAAGGTCTAACTCTTCATTAAGTCTTTTTGTTTTGGTTAGCTTTGCTCGCTCTTCGTTGAGGTCTACCGCTTCCTGTGATTCCGGGTTACGGTCCCTCAAATATTTTATGTATGCCCTGTTGGTTTCCGCCAAGGCGTACAGGTTTCCTTGCTTCGTCTGCAAAATCCCTTTCTGTGTCAACCTCTCCACATTTTTAGGGGTCATATCTAAGAATTTTGCGACCGCATTTTTATCATAGAGTTTCAAAATCCTACCCCCTTAAAAAATTTTGCGGATTTTTGGAAGTCGTTTTTTCGACCTCGAATCTAGGAAGCGTTTGGGGTCACGGCACCCTCACGCCGTTCAGACAGCTTACAGTACCTACGCACCCTCGCCGTCCGTGGCGTGTGCCTGTGTCCGCCTGTGGTGCTGTGTGCGGTGCGTGCCTGCCTGTGCGTGCGTGTGTGAGCGTGTGGCGGTGTGTGGCGTGGCTACTGCTGCCGTGTGCCTGTGCCTATACCTCGCCGTCCTCGCTGTCCTCTGTGTAGCTATCGTCTATCTCTCCTGTGTCGGGGTCTACATCATACTCCCCGCTTATCTTCTGTTTCATCAATGCGTACCGCTTCTCTTCCAATGTGATACGGCGTTGCTCTAACTCATAAGACTTTATTGTATCCAATAGCTTTATGATTCTGCCGTGTACTTTATTAAGCTGGTCCTCTAACTTCATTGCTCTTTCAAAGGCAGAGGATTTAATAGTTGTTTCCATAGCCACACTTAGAGCCGGTCCCTGTGGTGCATCCTTGCCGTCCTCATTGTATGCACCGTATGGGTCTGCATCCTCTCCCTCTTTTCCGGGCGTACGCATTTCTACAACCTTGTCTGTGTATAGGTTGCCTGTGGTGTCTGTGTTTAATTCTTTTATCCTTTTTTCCAAATCTTTTTCTTTGGCTATAAGGCTTTGTAATTCTCTTAATGTATTTTCCCCTGTATCAAGGGTAACTGATTCTATCAAGGCTTTTTCATCCTCTGATAATTCATCAAAATACACCTTAGAATATGCCCCGTGAGTTTCTGCGTTTTTATTTCTCACAGGGGCCCCGTGACCCTTGGCGTTTTTATTGCCTTTTTGTCCGCCCCTCTTTTTGGGTTTATTTTCAAGTGCATCATTCCACTTATCTACGCACTTCCATTTTCGCACCTTTGCCGAATCAATCCCCAAGGTTTCCGCAATTTCTGTATTCTTCATTAAGCCGTCCGAATCTAAAAAAAGTTGCTTCGCCTTTTCCCTGTTTTCGTCTTTCTGTCTTGCCAAGTCAAAACCTCCTTTCGTTTGTTTTCCCGGTTTTCGGCTTTCCGTTCTTTCGGAATCTTCGCATTTTTGCAAATTCAAATTTTTATAACACGAAAAGGCAACAGGATTTAACAATAAAATCCTGCTGCCCTGCTTCGCTTTTCATCTTAGTATTATACTACATAAAATCGGGCAATAGCGGGCAATCTTTAATGCAAAACCTCTTTTAAAATTTTGCTTCGTGATACATTTCTATTCCTTGCTAATTTTCCGCCCAAGACCTCTAAGGCAACGCACCTTATATTTTTACTCTGCCGGACAGAATAACTAATCTGTTCCGCTATGCGTTCCCATTTTTGACCCTGTAAGTAAAATCCGCATATAATAGCTTTGTGAATCGGAGTTAAGGAATAAATCTCTTTTGATATTTCCGTTCTCAATTTCTTTAACTCCTGTATTCTACCCTTTAATTCCTTAATTCTTTCTGCGGTATCTGTACCTGCTATTTCGATTGCAAGCAGAGCCGTAGAATCGCTTGTATTACTTCCGTGTGGCATACCGTCATAGTTAATTGCCCCTGTGGTATCATACACGCTTTCGTACCGCTCTAGCCACTCGCCTGTAACCTTAATATCAAGGTCAATATCTTTGTAAAATTTTAAGATTGCTTCTACTTCCCAATTCTTCATTTTATGCTATCCTTTCTTTTATGGTGGTCTGTATTTTTCGCACCATTTGATACTTGCTTTTCCTGTAGCTTCGATTTCTGCTATACAACTGCTGCCGTGCTTCGTCCTCTTGGCTTCGCAAGATTCGCAAATATCCGATTCCGCTATATCGAAAATATCTTTTAACCTCTCTGCAAGGTCTTTTATTTTCTCCATAAGCAAATCAAAGGATTGCATGAATTGATTTATTAAATCGCACGTTTCTTTTTCTGTTTTTCCAATTTGTGCGGAGAAGAAAAGGCAACCAATGTAGATAATTGATTGCTTGCCTTTTCTTCTCCGCACCAAATAACGCCCTCCTTGTATTCGATACGGTCCATACGCACCGCCTAACCCTGTAAATACTTCTGATACTCTGCCGTTTTGCTCATTACCCATACAGATAAGGCGTTGGTTAATCTGTTTTCCCATTCTGCCGGGCAGATATTTCCGTTTTCGGATTCTGTCATAATAACCTTTCGTACCTCTTTCTGTATCATATTATACTGCCCTGTTCCGTATTTCTTGCTTATCCACTCTGTAAAGGATAATCCCTTTTCCTGTGGTTCGGGTACATATTCCGGGTAATCGCTCATATCCTGCTGCCCCGGTAAATTATCGTTTTCCTCTTCATCCTCCTGTGTTTCCTCGGCATCCTCTTCCTCTGCCGGTCCCTGTGGTGCTTCCTCTTCGGAATCGTCATAGGTCAATTCTTCTGTTTCAATCATCAATGCAACAATTTCCGCAAGGTCGGAATACTCAATGATGTATGTACTCCAATCCTCCTTAATCTGTATTGCCATTCCCTCCGTTTGGAATCTGTAAATAAATTCTTTTCCATTAAGTTCTAAGGTCTTAGCGGTAAATGTCTTTGAAAAGTGTTTAATCAATTCCTTTTCAACTGCTGCCGTATTGTCTTTTACTTTGAATACCGCACGGTTTACCTCTCCCTTTAAGGCTTCCTTAATTGCTTTCTGTACCTGTTCCGCCTGTTCGTCCGTAATCTCTGCTTTCGGCTCTTCTTTCACGTCATTTATATGTAATTCGCCTTTTTCCTCGTATTTTTCGTAAGCCTGTTTCTGCCCCTCTTCATCAAGTCGGCTAAGTTCGTGGGCGGTAGAAATATTGATATTGCCTTTTTCTAATTCATCCTTAAACTCCTGTGATAAATTGTTTTCAATGGCTTCCATTCTTCCAATCTGTGTAGTTGATGTATTAAGCATCTGTGCCACAATATCACGGATACGCCCCATTTTCTCCCTTTCCTCTTTCGGCTTATCCTTGTTTTCTTCCTGCAACGCTCTCTTGTACTCTGTAAGGATTTCTTTTAATTCCTTTGCTTGCTGTACCTTTTCCCAATCCGTAAGCTGTCTTGCCGTTGCATTGGTAAATATAAGGCTTAACTTATCCTTGATTGTATCGGATTCCTTTTTGATAAGGCACGGCACTTTTCTATATTCCTCTTTGCCCTCCTGTACCAACTTTAAGGCTGCAAGTCTACGGCGGTGTCCTGCGACTACCTCGTATTTTCCGTGTGCTTCCGGCTTTACTACTAAGTTCTGTTCAATGTGTCCGACCAATTCAATAGACATTGCTAATTCGTCTATGTTTTCCGTGGAATAAAAATTATCTTTGCTCGGCATTAAGTCCTCCACATCAAGCATAGTTACCTTAAACTCCTGTTCCTGTTCTGCCGGCCCCTCTGCCTGTACTGCTGCCCCTTTGCTTTTTGCATTGAGTAAATCGTTGATATTAAATCCTGCCATTGCTCTTTCCTCCTATTCTCAAAATGCCTATACCTTTCCATTTTTCTGTGTCCGAATCGGTCACAATTTTTCTGATATTGTCAAGCGTTTTTCATTCTCTATGTATCTGATGTAATCTCGCTTCGGAATCAATACCATTTCTTCCTTTTCCTCTGTGATAATTCCGCAATCCACTATCTATACTCCTTTCCTATGTCCTTATCTCTCAATACAATACGTCCGACCATTTCATACCCTGCAATATCTATCATCTGTTTTAATACGCTTACAAGGTTTGTCACTTCCGGGTTGTATTCCTTTTTCTTTGCTTTTGGTTCTGCTTCGTGGATTGCTGCCCCGGCTGTGGGGTCAGCATATCCCTCTTTGTTTCTGTATACCATTCTATCCCTCCAAATACTCCTTAACGAATGTCTTATAATCTCTTGCTGCTCCCGACCTCGGAGAATACTGCATAAGGCTTTGTGTGGTAAATGTAACCTCGTCCGCCTTTTCTGTTCTCCTAATGTGTGTTTTGAATACCGGGTATCTCTGATTCTGCAAGTATTCCTCTCCCTGTCTGCATACATCACGGTTGTAAAACATTGTTACAAGGCATCCTCTAAACTTCAACTTAGGGTTAAGCTGTTTTGCGTTGTTTATCTGTTCCTCTAACTCTTTCATACCGTCAAATGCGTAGCCGTCAATCTTAATCGGTATAATAACCTCGTCTGCTGCCACTAAGGCATTGATAACAGATATATTTATATCCGGCGGACAATCAATAATGCAGTAATCAAATACATCTTTTACCTTTTCCAATTCCTTAGACAGTATTGTTACTTGGTCTATTTCCTCATTCTTGATTACCTCAAGGTTTGCCGTTAAAAGGCTCATATTAGCAGGTGCTACCGCAATGTTTCCATTTGCCCCAAGCTGCATTACATCCGTTAATGTCTTATCTCCTGTGAGTACATCTGCAAAACTCGGTGCTTCGTCATTCCATACACCGCACGCCTTGGATAAATTGCCCTGCTTGTCGTTGTCAATAATCAATACCTTTTTGTCGTAATCCTCTGCCAAGATATACCCCATGTTTACACTCGTTGTTGTCTTGGCACATCCGCCTTTCATGTTAATGATTGCAATAGTTTTCATCTGCTTTTACCTCCTGTGATTACTCTTTGTGCTTCCTTAAAGTCCATTTTCTTAATTGCTCTAAGGATTCGGGCAAATACCGCCCCTGCCTGTCTACCAAGTTCTTTGTTCATAAAGTCCAAATCCTCGGAAGTGAATACTACCTTTAATTCCGGGTCATTTATGATATTTTTAGCTTGTATTACCTCGATACCGCATAGGGTTCTTACTCCGCTTTTGAAATAATCCCTATCCTCCTGTGTCATTGGTATTTTTTTCATAGGCTACCTCCTGCGTGTGCATTGCACACTTTATACAATCTCTAAAGGCTTAGGCACTCTATAAGGTGTGCAATAGCCTTTTCGGGTGGACTTCTTGGCATATATCCACCGCCTTTCCCGGCTATGTGATAGGCGTTGCAATTTTTCGCATTAAAAAATTACTAAAAACCTGTTGACTTACTGCACGCTCTCTAGTTGGCGTACCCACTGCTATTTTTTCACTCTATCCCTGCTACGGCTATTGGCTTGCCCTCGTCAGAAAACAGGTTGCCGACCTGTCTTGACGGCTCGGGGCGGTTGCCCCTTACCGTTTCGGCTATTTAGTTACGCCTTTTTTCAATTTTATATATCCGCTAATCTCTTCTTTACTCGGAAACTCGTTCCAAAAATCTCTTTTCCAACCACCATTAAAAAATCTTAATCCCGAAAAATCGTCTTTTCTTCCTTTGATTGGAATATCTTTAAAACTCATTCCTGTTCTTTTCTCAATCTTGTATATCATTTCCTCTGCATATTGCATATCGTTGTCCAAACAGAAAATAAACTTTCCGTTCCGCTCAAGTGTTATGTAATTATGACCACCGCATCTAATTGTGTATCCTTTTTCTTCCATTGTTCCTTACCTCCGTTTTGCTTTCCTTTGATGATTCTATTATATACTTATATAAGTATATTTACAACCCGGGATAATCAACAAATATACTTATATAAGTACATCAATCTTTTGTGCAACTTGTATACTTATATAAGTATTATTCCTGTATGTTCTTTTTCTTCTCTTCCAACTGCTGCCTTTTGTCTTTCAGATATTCCATATATTCTCCGTATGTCATTCCCGGCGGTGTGATTCTTCTTTGTGCTTCTCTTGCCTGTTTCGCTTTTTGGCTTAATACCGCTGCCTTACTTACCGTCTTTTTTTCTTCTCTCTTTGGTTCTTCGGGTTTAATTCCTAATCTCCTTGCCTGTCGGTTCGGCTTTGCCTTGTTATATGTCAATGTCCTTTCCTGTTGGAATGGTATTACTTTCCTGTTTCTTCTCTTCTTTGCCATAACTGCCCCTTTCCAAATCGTCCGCAATTTCTGTTATACTCTGCATACAGGCTTTTATATTCGTGTCCGTGTCTGCCGTTATGCTTAATATGTTGCTTATCTGTCGTAACCTCTTTATCTGTCTTGGGTCAACTGCTGCCTTTTTCAGACATTCCGGGCATATCTCTATGCCCTCCAATGCCTTTTCTCCACATAAGCTACATTTCTTCATGTGTACCAACTCCTATTTTCTAAAGAACTTCAATACTCTTTCGTTCCACCAATACTTAAATACTGCCTTATAAAAGGCTCTCGTCTTTTCTTTCATTGTCCTTTTCTTCCTCCTGTAGGATTCGTATAATGCCTATATAGAGCCTTTCCGCACAATATACGCATATACTGTTGCCTATTGCCCTGTATCGTGCCGTATCGGCTATAATATTGCCGTCTGCTCCGTATTTCGTCCAATCGTCCGGGTATCCCTGTAATCGCTCTCCCTCAACAGGTGTAAGCCTGCGGATTATGTATACAACTTTCTGTGTTGCTTTCTTTAACAGGTCTTTAATACTTTTCTTCGGAGTGCTAGGGATATTCCCCTTTGTCTTTGTACTCTCTGTTATCAGAGTTTCCGACCCTCCGCCGTAAGACCCCCCCGCTGCCCTTAAAGTGCCGTTAATCTGTGTTTCCCTGTATCCTCCGTGCTGATTCTCTTCAAAGGCTTTCTTATCGGTTACAATCAATGGGGTATCTCCCCTTATGGTATTATTCCGTCCTGCGGTTAATGTTCCGCTTGTATCGCTCTCCCTGTATCCATGGTGTTGGTATGCTTCGTAAAATACGCTGTGAATATCTGCCGTTGTGAGTGTCGGGCAAGGTCCCCCGACCTTTCCAACGCCTAATCCGTTGCTTGCCTTATTTCTTGTAACTTCATCCCTTAAAGGTATTACGCTTCGTTTCTCTTCGTACATGATGCAAGGCGTTTGACCTCCGCCACGCCCCATATTCTGTACTAAGGTTGGGGTAATATCTTTGTAGGTTCTTACCACGCTGTCGGCGTGTGCAAAATCAAGACCTAAAACCTCCCCCCCTCGGCTACTTTCTGCTCTAACGCTATTCGTAGATTGTCCGGCAGCTTCCGCCCTTTGTTCTTTGCTCTTCGGAGTATACCCAAGCACGCTTTCGGACTTAAATAATATTTCTCCGGCACGTTGTCCTCCAAAATCTCCGATAAGGTAGATTCGTTTTCTACGTTGGGGTACTCCCCAATATTGAGCATCAAGGATTCTCCAAGCGGTGTCAACCTCCCCCCCTCTAACCATTCCTGCGGTTGCCCATTTGCCACTTGCAGGCATTGGAATATTGGCGTTTGTGACTTTTTCAAGCACGGCTCTAAAATCCTCTCCGCCGTTACTTGAAAAAGCTCCGGGTACGTTCTCCCAAATAATGAAAGTTGGATATTGTCCATTTGTTGCTAACCTCATTTCTCTTATAATTCTTATTGCGTGTATGAATAACCCGGAACGATTACCTTTAAGTCCTTTTCTCTTTCCGGCTATGCTCAAATCTTGGCAAGGACTTCCAAAGGTTATAATATCCACAGGTTGTATTTCATCCCCTTTTAGTTCCGTAACACTTCCAACGTGCATTACATCCTTAAAACGGTATCTTGTTATGTCGATACAATTCGGTTCTACCTCTGCGGCCCATAACGGTTTAATGGTGCATCCTGTATCTATCCCGCTCGGTATGCCTGCTGCATAGCAGAAACCTCCGATACCGTCAAATAGGCTGCCTAGTGTTAATTGTTTCAACGCTTACCCTCCTTTCTGTTTTTCTTCTCCTGTTTTCTCTTGGCGTATTCCTGTAAGTATCTTTCCTGTTCTTTGTCCTCTTCCATTCTCGCTAATCTCTTTTGATACCTCTTGTATATTTTGCAATCCTTTTCACAATCGGGGCAAGTTCTATACGGACACCCGATACATTCATGTAATCCGCCGTTCTCGTCCATATCAATACCGAATACATAAGAGAAAAATATAATAGCGAACGGAAGAATAAATAATACTGCTGCCACCGCAACGATAATTAAGATTGCTGTTATTATTGTTTTCATTCCTGCCAATCCTCCAACTTTTTAACCCTTGTCTGTAGGTTGCTTATGGTTACTTTCATTTCCTCAATCTGATAAGGCAATACGTCCGTATTTTCAAACATATAAAGGACTTCTACCGCCCGGCTTATCGGCACACCGCTTTTTAATCTCGGTTTATTGGTCTTTGGGTCAATCTCTGTAAGTCTGCCGTTCTTTGGTTTTCTCTTGGTGTCCTTTGCCGGTCCTGGCATTGCTTTATTCATCATCTTGTAATACGGAATCTCTGCCCCTACAATTCCGTTAAGTCGCACTTAATAACCCTCCCTGTGCTGTGTCCTCTTCAATCTTCTTATCTGCTACTGCTGCCGTTTCCTGTAACTCCTGCTCCAACTTCTCCCAAATTAAAGGAATCATTAACTTGCAAACCATAATTGTATGTATTCTGCTTGTTGCTTCCGTCAATCTTTCGCACATATACACGAATAATAAACCTGCGTTGGCATCCCCCTCCCAATCCGGGTTATCCTGTCTTGATTTCTTAAAAAGCGGTGTTTCTTTGTACTGCTGCCCTAATTCCTGTAAGATTTCTATTGAACGGTCTGTAAATGTTACCTCTCCGCCCTCCTTAACCTCTGTTACGGTCAACAGTTCCATAATTTTATCTTTTTCGCTCTGCATTTTCGTATGCTCCTTTCAATTCCTCGGTGTGCATTAAGAAATGTACCGCACCGTCAAACTTAACCTTATATTCCTCTATATCATCCGGCTTTAGGTACTGCCTGCCGTACATTTCTTTCATGTCACGCCATACATTCCACGGAATAAAGAAAAAATCATCCTGTATACAGATGCACACCCCACATAACGCCCCTAATCGGCTATGCTTTTCTAGCACGTCCATTTGCGTATCTGTAAGCACATTTCGGGTTATCCTGTCTTTGCTTGTCCTCTTGGCTTCAAACATTATCGAACGCCCACCGTATAAGGTCCCTTGAAAGTCGGGTTGTGCGTGTGTGCTGAAACGCCCGGTAAATTCTCCTGTCCTGTGGTTCTTGCTTGTTACTCTGAATGGTTCGGGTGTTTTATCAATAGTTGCTATACCGTGGCTCTCGTACATTCTGCACCCGGCTAAAATCTCTCTTTCAAAGTGCTGCCCCTGTGCATTGTTGAGCCTGTTTTTATACTGTTGTTTTAATTTATCTTCGTCTACTGCCGTGGCTCTTGCCTGCTGCCACTTCTTTAATTCTTTTTCCGTGTCCGAATCGGTCACAAATCCTTGATTTATCAATGTTTTTCGCTCCTTTTTGTTAATTCATTCCACGGTATCAACCGCATACGTTTTTTACCGTCCAATTCGTAAATAAATGATACCGTACCATTCTTTAAGCTGTGTTCTGTGATAATGTCCGTTATCTGCATTTCTGCCGTGCCTAATCTTCTCGGGTATCCTGTAATAGCCATTCCCTCAATTATGGCAACCTCTACAATATCGCCCAACTCATAAGGGCAATGTGCCATGAATACCGCCTGTTGCATATTAACAACCGCTCCTTTCTCTGATTTCGTGTATGTGTAGCGTATAATATTCCTTTCCGGGTTCTGCTCCCCATTCTTCCTTACCTGTCTTAACATCCAATGAGCATACGGCGGTAAACTGTGGTCTACTGCTGCCGTATCCGTTTCTGAATCCTATTATCTGTTTATCAAGTCCTGTCGGTATATTTGAGTTTGGGTACATTTCAAATATTTTCTTAAACCTCGTTGTATAATACGGTTTAATTTCTCTGTATTCCTCTCGTTTATCCCCGGAAAGAATCATATTGAACCATTTACCCTTAGTTGGTAATATCAGCATTATATTTTCCTCCTCGCCTATTCTTCTAATAGTTCTATTTCATCATCACAAAATAGCCTTGTCATTCCATTTCTATAATGTTCGCTGTGTGGTTCGTCTACTCTTAATTCTGCCCTTGCATATTCATCATAAGTCGATTCCGCCGTAATAACTCCTGTTATTCCCGTCATATCTTTGTTACAATCCCCTGCCATTCCGTACTTGTAATGCAGTATTGACTTTGCATTGATTATCTTAATCCGCTGTCCTGTTTTGTACTCTTTTCCACCTATCAGCATTTCCCTTTTCTCCTTTCTGCGTCCTCTCCCATTTTTTTGTAGCAATATAAGGTTGCTTTTACATCCTCCAAGGAATCGTGTGCCTTAAACTCGTAACTGTAGTATGTTGCACACTTGGTAAGGCTCTGCCACTTGTAACTCCCTCTGCGTTCGTTCCATTCTCCGTAGATTTCTGCAAACATAATCATAGGGTCAATCCATTTTCCCGGGTCTACCTCTATTCCGTATGCCTTTAGGTAACTATCTTCAAACGCTGCATTATAGGCTATTACCTTGTCCGCCTTGCTTAGAATACCAAGTACCGTAGGCACATATCTTTCAAACGGTAACTCGTTGGCTACCATAAGCGGAGTAATGCCGTGTACCGCCTGTGCATCCTCCCAACTGTCTTTATTGTTCGGTCTGCAATAAGCATTAAGCAGGACATTGTAATTTTCATCAATAATTGATACCTGTAATACCTCGTCCTCTCCTGCCTTGAATCCTGTTGTTTCAAAATCAATCGTTGCAATCAATTTAATCCCTCACTTTCCGCAATCGTAGGTAGCAATTCCACCCTGTATAGTCGTTGTATTCAAAATCTATCTTGGTAGGCTCATACCCCTTATATATTTTTCTCCATACCTCCTTATCTTCCGGGGTCTTTGCGTACTCTCGAAGTTTTCTAAAACTCCATTTATGGTCGTTTTTCTTTACCTTTGGCTTTTTAAGGTTCATTGATGTAGACCATTTTTTACAACCTTTTTTACGCTTGTTTATGTAATTTACTATGCCCTCTAATCCGTTTTCGTTCGGCTGTAATCTGTCACAGTTCACGAATCCGTAATAATCTGCCTTGGCTCTGTATTCCGGGTCGTTTGCCTTTTTCCAATTTATCCTTGTGGTACTCCACATTAACTCTAAATCGTCACGGTCTAACCCTCCGTTGTTGATAATGATATGGTGGTGGATTCTTACGGCTTTTGTTGCCTTATCGTCCGCATCAATCCCCTGTAATGTAAGCTGCCCCTCTTCCTCTTCCGGGGTATATTCAGTAACAAGCATATACTTTAAATCCTCGCCTGTTTCCCTCTTCATTTTCCTTTTGATGCGGTCTAAGTAGTTATGCACATTCTTTTCCGCTTCCTCCAAGGACATAGGCAAATGCTCATTGTTGTATGTAGCTGATATATGAAAATCATTTGTACCAAAATTAGTATTGGCTATCTGTACGAATCTTCTTTTGCTCCTCTTGTCATTAAGGTTTTTTTGAGCCTGTGAGGATTTACCTTTTTTTCCTTTGCCTACTTCCGGCATATTTGTAACCGCTACTATATCAACCTCTAAGTATTCCTCTCCGCAATATATCCTCTTCTCACGGATAAAGTTCTTTCTCTTCTTTGCCATACCGTTCATTCTCCTTATACTACAAGTCCATAAGGGTCACCTATTAAATTATATACTTATACAAGTATAGTCTTATATAAGTATATAATTTTATGAATGTCCTAGATGTTAATACCCCATACAAGGTCCTCAACACGCCCTCGTTTATAGCCTTTTGGCGTGTGATTTCAAGGCTTTTTTATTGACTTTGTGCAAGCCTTATAGTATAATTTGAATAGGTGTAATTATCGCTATAAGGCGGTAACAGGGAACTTGCATAAGCCACTATGCAAGTTCCTTTTCTTTTGCTCTTTCCCTGTAAATCTTGGTCGCAAAATCTACCGTGTAATATCCTCCACAACCTTTATGTTTTGCCATATACGAACAACTAAGCGATATTTGACCGCATTTTAAGCATTTGAGTTTAAAATACGGTAATGCCGTTACCTGTGCGTTTAGACAGGGAATATATGGTATATTCAATCCATTATCTGCGTGGTATCTGATGCCCTCCACAAAATCCGAATAATCTACCATACTTCCAATGTTCTTTATGTTCTCGGTATTCAAATCCCCGACCTCTATAATCTCGCCGTTTACTATGTCTACCGTTATTTCCAAGTCCTGTACTATGAAATAGCCTATTTCCTCTGCTGTTTCATAAAGCAATATATCCTGCTCATAAATCGGTTTCCCGAATCTGTCGGCTGCATCCGTCTGTCTGCACATGGTATTTATATCTATCTCATACACATTTGCACCCGGATAACCGCCCTCGTCTATATAATGACCTGCGGGGCGTACTGCCCCGTCACTCGGTCTTATTGGTGGTTCTGTTATGTATTCGCCCTCTATCCATATTGGATATGGTGTACTACTGCTTTTTGCCTTTGCTCTCACTTTCCTGTACCCCTCTTTCCGCAATCGTGCCGATAATCTCCATAGATGCCGTGTCGGATACCCCCATATCGTCCACGCACGGCAACAACTGATGTATGATACCCTCGGGGTCAATCCAACGGAATATAACCACATCTGCAAGCCTTACTTTTACCGTGTTGCTGCCGTCTTTTCCTGTGAATCCCTGTAATGTGTTGTACTCCCTGTCAACTGTTGCTTTGTCTACTACAAATTCTCTTACCTGTCCGTCTACTTCCAAGGCTACAATATCGCCTGTATACATTCTCTTGCCGTTCTTATCCCTGTACGGTGTCTGTTCTCCCAATGTGTCCGGGAATATCTCTTTAAAATCTCCGTAGACCGTGCCAATCTCCGCTATCTCGTCCGTTTCATATCCATAAGACGGCATACCGTAGACCCACTCGTAAGATTCTTTTTCCCTGTTATATGTCAATCCTCTGTACTTCATTGTCCTACCTTTCCCAAGGTTTTAATGTAAGAGGGTGCTGCTCTTTAATCTCACGGCTACGCTCTACATTGGTTTGTAATATAAGCTGTGCCTTTTGCATTTCCTCTTGTGGCATTTCCTTGTCTTTGTAACTGTCTACAAACTCTTGGTATTCCTGTATCTTTTTTCTTAACTCCGCATCCGTGGCGGATATGACATATACGGTACTGCAATGCCTGCAACGCCAATACCTGTATTCGATTTCCCCGACTTTCTTATAACTCGGCTTTATCTTTCCTATGGATTTATGGCACTTATCGCATACGATTGTAGGCTTGTATTTTCTTTTTATTGGTTTCACTTTATTCCTCCTGTAGCACCTTTAGGCTCTTAATGTGGGATACCCGGAATAAACAGGATTTACATACATAAGTACCTTTGTGAGATAAAAAGTAATACCCGCCTTTTAAGTAAAGGTTGGGGTCGTTTTTTACCTCTTCCGTTCCTGTTTTCCTCAAAATCCCCTGCATTGTATCGCCGTCAAATAGCTTTACTTCCACGCTCTTACCTATGTGCTTTTCTAATCCGCTTCGTTTCATGGTTTCCACCTTTCAAGTACAGGGGTGCTACCGCACCCCTTAACAGTTATTCAGTAATCAGTTTTCCGTTTACCTCATAAAAAGCGGAGCGGAAACCAACGTGGCCGTACGAGTTGGAACGAGGGTTATTCAAGTTGAGAGCGGACGGACCCGAATTGGAAGTATTGTTGAACGCCGACCCACGGATAGGCAAATATTCGCCCTCTGTGGCATCAAAGTATACATAGGTCTTATTTTCTTCCTCCGCTCTTTTATCCGGGATAATTCCCAAGTCTTTAAGTACCTGTGGAATCTCTGATAACTCAACCTCTAATTCATCAATTCTTACTCCGTCATAATCCGGCGTATAATCATCTGCTGCCGCGGTATCCGTAATTGTGATTTCTCCACATTCCACATTTGCCCTTACCGGTCCCTTGGATGTTTCCGCCTGCTGCCATTCGGTGCTATCCTTTGACAAGTCACAATATGGGGATGCTGCTTTATTGTCCGGGATAAACTCTATTACTCCGTCCTTAATTCTTAATCCTGCCAACCATTCCCATACATTACCGTTAAGGTCTGATACTCCATAAGGTGTATGGTCGTGATTCCATATAACCGGTCCTGTACCTGTATATGTCCGTCCAAAGTTACTTACTTTGCCCTGCTCGTCCTTATGGTAGTAGTCCTTGCCCCAATCGGTGTTACCGTGTGGCATTGTGTCTTTTTCCCTACTCTGATTCAACAGGTATTCATACTCTACGGCGGTCATAAGATGCCAACCTGCCCCCTTGCATCTGCAAGCCTGTACCGCTTCGTCAAATGTGATATTTGCGGTCGGGTCTGCCATTGGCATACTGTAGGCTCTGCCGTCAATTACGATATTCGGGTACTTGGATATGTAAATGGCATCCGCCACCTTATCCCCGATTTTGAATACTGCCGGGACCTCTTCGGCATCCTTTGGTCTTACGAATCTGCACATGATAGACGGAATCCCTCTATCATCAAAAATTACTACATTGTTGTGGTTTACTGCGTTCATTGTTCCTTGTCCTCCTGTTTTTTAATGTTTTGCGTAAATGGAATGTAACTTAATACTTCCACGCCTTTTTATACTTTCTTCTGTGTGTAATCCCGAATCGAAAAACGCACAAAAGGTTGTACCGCCTATAATGCTCGTTACTACGATATAATCCCCGATATTATGAAACTCGCACCGCTTCACATTTCGGTATACCGCTGTGTGCTTCTCTGTTCTGCTTCCTGCCATGCTGACCCTCCTTTCTTGGTGTTACCTTTACGGTTATTTCTACACCCTCTCTCTGTCCTATCAGCATAGCCAAGGTATCATAGAAGCGTTGTACCTGTTCTATGTTCAAGTCGTATCGCCCTCTCTTCCTCTGCTATATCAACTGCTGCCTGTCTTATTTCTTTGCAATCCTCTTTTAAAAGGTCTGCTGCCATTTCCATAACTTCCAACGGTAGGTTTTCATCTACCACTAGAGAGCCGACCATATCCGCCAACTCTCTAGCTTTTTCTTTTGCGTTTAAATCCAATTCCTTGCATCCTCCTGTATATCTGAAATGGTTAAGCCGTTTTGACCGTGCCTTTTGATAACTGAATACCAATCATCACGCCTTTAATCTGCTGTCTTTCGCTTTCAGACATTGTTTTAAGGATTTCGATAAATTCGGTTGTTTCTCTCTTTTCTCTTTCTGCCTGTAATGTAATGTCCTGTGTTCTTGCTTCCAACATAGGCTTATCCTCCTTTCTTCCCGCAACTTACTCTGTGAGTATGTAACTATTATATGTGAGTGTGTAACTATTGTCAACTATTTTTATTCTTTTTTGTTGCGTAACTCACATTTTTATGCTATTATCAATTTCAAGGAGGTATAAAGATGAACGAACGTCTTAAAGAATTAAGAAAATGTTTAGGCGTGAACCAAGAAGAGTTTTCTACAAAGATTGGTGTTACTCGTTCTGCTATTAGTCGTTTGGAATCCGGAGATATTAACTTTACCGAACAAATGATAATATCAATATGTCGTGCATTTAATGTTAATCGTGCTTGGCTTGTTGAAGGTGTGGGCGATATGTTTACTAATTTGCCGGAAACTATTTTAGATGAGCTGGCATTGCAGTACGAATTAACCAACGAGGAAAAAGACTTGGTAAGTGATTTTTGCAAATTGCCTAAAGAGCAAAGAAGTGTTGTTATGGCATTTCTAAGGGGTAAAAAATAAGGGTCGGTTGCCCGGCCCTTTTCCTTTACTCCTGTGTGTATATGTATTGTATAAAGCGGTGGATTCTCTCCAACAACTTTACATCATCTATACGCATGAGCATATCAATAATGGATTTTCGTATTTTTTCCTGCATGACGGCAACCCTCCTTTGTGCTTATGTATATATTATACTGCTGCATTTTGGATTTTTGTTAAAACAGGGTACGATTTCCATAATATTGGAAATTATTTGTAATCGCTATCGAATAAATCCGTTATTTTCATTTCTAACGCTTTTGCTATAGCTTCCAATTCTGCTATAGTCGGGGATACCTTTTCATTCTCAATATTATTGAGTGTGCTTTTACTTATCCCTGTCATTTTCGATAGCTTGACAAGTGTAACTTTTTTATTATTTCTCGCCTGCCAAGTTAATATTTTCATCTTGCACCTCCTAGATATTTTTATTATCCCCGGAGGTTGGCAGGCTATTTATTTAATGTATGGAGGTCTTTAAATGAAAAGGATTTTATTACTATTATCGGTTTTATTATGTTTATCGCTCTGCTCCTGTGGTATGTTTGTAGATACCGATACGCCAAAATCAGCAGAACTAAGCAAGGAATATGCCTATTATGAAAACTCTGTTGCTTCAATCCGTGGTGCTTGCAATGTTTCCCCGGAAGAAGCGGACGATATTTTTATTACCCTCGTAAACGATTGCGGTGTTGATAAAGAAATATCCGTATCAAGTTTTGTCAATGCTCCATACTCTGTAAAGTATGGTTCTAAAACTCTTTCAATGACACTTGATAATAACATTGTATCCACTGTATCAGACGGAGATAAACAGCTTTATCCCGCTACCCCTGTTTCTACTGAATCCGTTACCGCTAATACTGAAACAGAAACGGCAGCAGAATCCGAAGCAGAAACAGCCGTACCGCACCGTACCGATAGTGATATATTCGGTGTAAGTGATAAGGATATTTCCGACATTGATATAAACTATTTTGGTGATGTAAGGAATGATGTTACCGGGAACTGGCGTTATTCTATGACAGCGGATAATATTGATATAGAAACTTATGCCCTGTCATATTATAAAACCTATTTTAAAAGTGATACTGAAATACACGGTATTGTAAACTTTACTCGTAAAACCACTTCAAGTATTCGTGTTAATGGTGGTATTCTATTCCTTGATATTTACGATTATGTAGACGGAGAGGAAAAGGATGCTAAGTTGATGTTTTCCGGCACTCTTCTTAAAAGCTATATGATTTATACCGATAACGGAGATATTCAACAGATACAATAAAAACGGAAACCGCCAACTACTGTAATAGCTGACGGTTTCCTAATTCCTTTTGTTAGACAAAGGAACTGATTTAAACGCACCTGTATTATAGCAGATTTTCTATTGTCTTTCAAAGGGTTTTTATTTTTTATACCCATTTTTCTAAGAAAGGCGGTTTGCTATATGTCTACCACACATTTTTACTCACATTACCCAACCATAGAATATAAAACCTGTGCTTTATATGTCCGCTGTTCCAAGGAAGAACAAGCTAAGTTTGGCGATACCATAGAAGCACAGATAGAGGACTTAAAAGCCTTTGCAAAACTGCATCATTTAAAAATATATGCAATCTATGTAGATGAGGGGCATACCGCAAGAAAGAAATATAACAAGCGTAAGGAATTTATGCGGATGCTCCAAGATGTAGAATTGCATAAGTTTGAGTATATCATATTCACAAAATTAGACCGTTGGTTTCGTAATATTGCTGATTTCTATAAGATACAGGAAATACTTGATAACAACGGCGTAACTTGGCTTACTGCCTTGGAACGCTACGAAATGGAAACAACCAACGGCAAACTTAACGTAAATATCCGCCTGTCTGTCGCACAGGATGAAGCCGACCGGGATAGTGACCGTATTAAGGATGTGTTCCGCCTTAAAGTTAAAAAAGGGGAAGCCATTACAGGTAGCCTACCTATTGGCTTAACTGTCGGAGAAAATGGCAAGGTTGACATTGACCCCGATACGGTCCAAATCGCTTATGATATGTTTGATTATTTTGAAACACATAATAGTAAGCGTGGTACTCTCCTGTACCTCATTGACAAGTACGACCGTTATTTTTGTTATGAAACTATCGCCCGTGCTTTAAGGAATCCTCTGTATAAAGGGGAATACCGGGGCAACCCGGATTACTGCCCTAAGATTATCGACCCTGCCCGATTCGACCGTATACAGGTGCTTGGCAAACGTAACGTAAAGGTTCGTAAGAATAACCGTTACTATGTCTTTTCCGGCTTGGCTCAATGTAAAGAGTGCGGTCACGCCCTCGTAGCCAATACAACCGTACAGAAAAGGTATAACAGGGAATATACACAATACAGATGCAATTATTACTCAAACTCTCATTTATGCACTCATTCGCACGGAATGAATGAAAAAGCTATAGAAAAATACTTATTGGATAATATAAAGCCGGAACTTGAAAAGTATGTTACCGCTTATGAGGTAAAGCAGAACACGCCGACCAAAAAGGCGGACCCAAGCAAAATTAAAGCCAAGATGCAAAGGCTCAAAGAATTGTATGTAAATGAATTGATAGACCTTGACGATTACCGCATAGAATACGAACAATACAAACAGGAACTTGATAGACTTACTTCTACTGCTGCCCCGGAAGTAAAAGACCTGTCGGCTATTCGTTCATTCCTTGCCCTTGACCTCCAAAGTATATATGATAGTCTGACCCCACAGGAAAAGCGTACTTTATGGAGTAGTATTATTGATAAAATCATCATTTCAGACAGCGGAGATATTGAGATAGTATTTTTATGATGTTTGTTGTACTATCTTATACGCTCCTGTAGGCTCATCGGCAAGAATCAATGCCGGGCGATTTGCCAGTGCTCTTGCGATCGCTGCACGCTGCTGCTGTCCACCAGATAACTGGTTTGGAAGATGCTTCCGTCTGTCCTTCAGACCTAACATCTCGATAATATGATCGATGTAATCGCGATCCGGCTTTCTGTGATCGAGCAAGATCGGCATCTTGATATTTTCCTCTACTGTCAGTACCGGGATCAGATGATATGCCTGAAATACAAATCCGATCTTTCTTCTACGGAAGACTGACATCTCCTCATCGGTCAGTCTTGTAATATCCTTTCCGTCTACGATGACATTTCCCTCATTTGGAGTATCCACACCACCCATAACATGAAGCAGGGTGGATTTACCGGAACCGGATGCACCGACAACCGCCACGATCTCGCCCTTATTCACTGTCAGGTTCACATCATCAAGCGCCCATACTCTGGTATTTCCTTCTCCGTATATCTTTGTTACATGTTCCATTTTTACGATTTCCATAGCGTACCCTCTTTCCTCTGCCTTTCCCGCAGATCTTTCTATCTATAATTTTTATCTATATATTTATTGCATTTCTGTTTTTTAACCTTGTAATACAGCAACTCCGTTTCACCTTTCATCTGCTGTATCAAACTTACCTTTCACGCCTACTCTTCAAGCCTCAGATCTTCTACCATGGCTACCGGAAGATCTCTGATCCCCAGCCAGATGCTTCCGCAGATGATCAGACCGGATGCCACAAGTCCGACTCCAAATGCCCACCAGGCAATGGACTTTCCTGCCTCGATCACCATATTAAGATACATGAATACTCCATACGATAACCCGATACCTATAATAAAGCCGAGTACATTGGCTACCACTGTCGTCATAACCCCCTCTAACATAACGGTTTTCAACAGGCGCTTTCTGGACATTCCGATGACACGGAGCTGTGCGAATTCTTTTCGTCTCAGATGCAGATTTCCGGCTGTCGTATTCACAATATTTACTGAACTTAATACAAAGATGAACAATACCGCTGCGATTGCATACCGGACAAAGCTTTTCAGGTATACACAGAGCTACATAGACTCTCCATATAAGGAATCACCGATATAGGAAAGCATATCTGTTACAGAGCTGGCTGATACACTGTCCAGATTGACCTTATATTTCATTCCGGCAATGTCATTTTCTCCATATCCGGTCAGATCGAAATAATCATTCTGGCGCATATAGATCTGACGGTCTGCAGTCTCACCAAATACCTGTGTGCCAAGATCCAGAATACCTTCGACCTTGTAAGTCTTGTAGTGTCCCTCTGCGATCAGCTGATCTCTGATCTGCTCATATTCCACATACTCCTGGCGCATAGCCGTTCTTCCTTCTGCATTTTCTATTTCGCCACTGTCTTGTGTCATTCCTGCTTCCTTCTGCAGTTTTTCAAATTCCTGCTCGATCCTCTCCTTTGCTTTCAGACATTTCTTCTGATACAGAGCAAAATCGACTAACTGAACGGTATCACCCAGTTCAAAATGATAAGTCTCAAAATGATAGATCTTGTCATATAAGGTATCAGCCTCATCCCCATAGGCATCTCCGTCCAGATCCCAACTGTTAAAGCTTCCTCCTGCCACAACCAGAATACCATTCTCTGACAGCTCCGCTGTTCCCGCTGTCAGATATTTTGCAAGATGATTCAGATCTGAATCATCGCATCCGATCACATCGGTACTGTTTACCATAGTTTCCGCTACACTTCTGGTAACTTCCGGATCCTTATCATCAGATGCCTCTCCTGTTCCATTTAACTTATCCATATAGACACCGTAATAATGTCCCATCGTAACCTTGGTTCGAAATTCATCTGTGATCTTTCCTGTATAAGAATCCGTATCTACCAGATCGGCCTTGCAGCCATATACCTTCTTCGATTCTTCTACACTGTTATTCCGTGACAATTCCCGGAATACCTCTACAGATGGCAAGGTGCTCTGCGCTTCCTCCAGACTCGTTGTAGCGGATGAATATGATGTCAGATTGATCTGATAATCTCCAAACTTTTCATCTGTAGACTTCCAGTATTTCCGAAGCTGTCCCAAACAGCTGCAGATCAATACGATCGCCGAAATGCTAAACACCATAGCGGTTACTGTCTTTATAAATCTTCCTTTGTTTCGAAGAACACTCTTTCTGGCATATGATCCTTCGATTCCAAATATCTTTCCCATCAGTCCGCCGCCATGACGACGAAGCTTTTCTTTCTTGATCCTGTATTCACCACGAACCGCACTGACCGGCGTCATCTTCGTTACCAGCTTGGCATTCTCACGCATTACGAAATACATATCTCCCAGATAAGTGATCAGGATCGGTATCATCGGAATGATATGGAAGCCTGCGCTTATCTTAAATATAAATCCAAGGATCATGCTGACAATTCCGCCCATCACGATACCGGCAAGCAGTCCGGCAATCTCAAGCATGGCTCCCATCCGATAGATGATGCCGCTTAACTGTCCCTTCGTCGCTCCGATGCATCGTAAGATTCCATAGTCTTTCACCTGCTCTAATGTGAACATCTGGATCGTATTTCTGATAACTCCGACTGCAAAGATTGCAAATATATATGCAACTAACAGAACCACGATCAATATAACAGCAAATCCTTCATCCATATCCTGCAGATACCAGGTGGACAGATTCCAGTTGAGTTCTGCATTCACACCATAATCTGTGGTCATCTCTTCCATGATCTTCGCCATCTTATACGGATGTCCGGTATTTACATACAATGCATTGTCATATATCTTTTCTACATATTTGCCATCCGTTCCGTTAATTGTCTCCCACTCACTCACCACATACTTTCCTGTGTATGCCTGTGTGACACGATCATCCGACGCGATCTGTGATAAGGTTTCCTGATCATCCGTCAGGAACACGATCTCATAGTCCGCTTCCTTTCTTACATCCTTTTGCTGCTGCAGCATATAAGAATAGAAAATGTTCAGTCCCGCATACAACACGATTACTGTGATCATTACACCGATGATCGTGATCACACACCGCTTTTTGTTAGCTTTCAGATAATATGCTGCAAGTTTCTTATAGTCTGTCATTTCTCACCTCTCCTTTTTATTTCACACCGATAACTTTGGCCTCTCTTCATCATTATCGATTTTTATTCCTCAAGCCTCAGGTCATCCACGATATCAACCGGAAGATCCCTAAGTGATACATAGATGCTTCCACAGATTACCAATGCAGATGCGGCAAACCCGACTCCAAATGCCCACCAGGCAATGGTCGGTTTTATATATAAAAGCATGCTGAGATATTCATAGATATATATTGTAAATATCGTACCGAATAAAAATCCAAGAATATTCGATAAGGCAGTTGCCATCACTCCCTCTAACATGACCGTATGGATCAACCTCTTTCTGGACATTCCAAGTACCCGGAGCTGCGCCAGTTCTTTTCGCCTCATATGCAGATTTCCTGCTGTGGTATTAATGATATTCACTGAACTTAATATAAATACAAAGGCAGCAAACGCCAACGCATACCGCATTACATTTCTGGCATAGGCATATCCGTATAAAACATCCGTAAGATCGGACGATAGCATGTCAAAATAGGATATCGGCACACTGTCAAGATCGATCGCATACTTTATTCCTGTCACATCCTGTTCACCATACCCGGTCAGATCAAAGTAGGAATCTCTTTTCATATAGATATCTCCCCAATCCGGAAGCAGCTGATCTCCAAAATCCAGAACTCCCTGAACTGTATAGGTTCGATAATATCCTTCCTCAATAAGTTCCTGACGGATACGCTCAGCGATCACATACTGTTCACGCCAGGTTGATCTGCCCTCTTTGGTTGCCCGTTCTTCTGAGATATAGGTATCTCCCGTATCTACCTCAGGACTGACCAAAATGCTGTCTGCCATCATCTTGTCATAAGCCGCCTGATATCGTTTTTTATATTCCCTGTAATCAACCAGCCGGATCGTATCTCCTACCTGCAGATCATATGTATCAAAATGCTTTCCCAGATCATACAATGTCAGCTTTTCATCACCCGTCCAGGAATAATCCATTACACTTCCTCCACCGATAACCAGGATACCATCGTCATCCAGCTCCGCAGTTCCACTCTCTATAAATTCGGACAGATAGTCCAGATCATTCTGATCACAACCTTCAATGCTTATAAATGAACTATTCAGACTGTCAACAGCCTTTTCATATTCTACATCATCTTTCTCGCTGTATTCCTTTGTATTCCGTTCTCTCCATCTCTGCATCATTGCTTCGATGTAACTTCCCAAACTCGTCTGTTCTGCATAATCTTTGTTAAACTTGCCATAATAGGTTTCAGGATCTACCAGATTTCCTCTGGCACTGTATACCATTTTTGTTTCTGTTACATAGTAATGCAAAGAATTCTCTTTGATCTCTTCGGCAGAGGGCAAATCCTCACTCTGTATCCATTCCACATCATTAAATATGCTGGCAGGCGATTGGTTTTCTTCCAGATATCTGCCATACATATCATTAATATTCTTTTTCGTATCATGAACCATACTCTCGATGCTTAAGCATATAATGATCGCCGTTATGCTGAGCATCATGGCTGTTACTGTCTTTGCAAATCGTCCGCTGTTCCGCAATACACTTTTTCTTGCATAGGCGCCTTCAACACCGAACAACCGCCCCATCAGACCATTTCCACGAACCTTGATCTTTTCCTTTTTGATCCGGTACTCCCCTCGGACCGCACTGACCGGAGATATCTTCGTCACAAGCTTTGAACACTCCTGCATAACAAAATACAGATCTCCAAGATATGCGATCAGGATCGGAATAGCCGGTCCGATATGAAATCCGACATTTACATCCTTTGAAAAACCAAGGATCACACTGATGATGGTTCCGAGCAGTACACCGGCTGCAATGCCTGTCAGTTCCATGCCCGCTCCCATCCTGTATATAATCCGGTTCAACTGTCCTTTGGTTGCTCCGATGCACCGCAGGATTCCATAATCCTTTACCTGCTCTAACGTGAACATCTGCACCGTATTTCTGATCATTCCGACAGCAAAGATTGCAAAGATATAAGCAACCAACAGAACAAGGATCAATACAACACCAAGCAGACCATCTGAATCCTGAAGATATAACACAGCCAATTCATTATTCAGCCTTGCATCCACTCCGTAATCCGCTTTCATGGCCTCCATGACCGACTCCATCTGATAAGGATGTCTGATATTCACATATAAAGCATTTTTATAATTTACTTCTACAAATCTTTCTTCATCACTGACATATTCTTCACCGGAATACGCCCCGCTATATGCCTGAAGTACCCGGTCATCTGCTGCGATCTGCGCTAATCTGTCTGTATCTTCTGACAGAAAAACGATCTCATAGTCTGCTTCTTTTCTCACTTCCTGCCGTTTCTGGAGCACATACGAATATCCAAAATTCAATGCTGTATATAGCACCGCCACTGTGATCATCACCCCAACGATCGTAACGATGCATCGCCTTTTACCTGCTTTTAGATAATAAAGTGCGAGTTTTTTATAATCTGTCATTCATTACCTCCCCGTGATATATATGAAAAAAAGATAGATACCTCTTCGTTGTATCTATCTTCTCACTTCTATCTTACATTCCCGTGAATATCTGTGTATTCTTTTCTTACAATATTGTAAGAAAGAGATAATTTCCTACATCAATTCCCATCACCATAGTATTTTCTGTTATTGCTTCACATTAATTTCTTTAGAATTCTTTTTAGAATCAGCTTAATCTACATGTACAAATGTAATGATAAACCAGGTATATGCTCCTTCTTCACTCCGCACCGTGATCTTGCCGCCCATTCCTTCTACGATAGATTTTGTAAGGGATAAGCCGATTCCGACACTGTTCGGATTCACATCATGGTGTACACGGTAGAATCGTTTAAATATATTTCCGAGATCCTTCTCTGCGATTCCCATTCCATGATCCTTGACATAGATCCTGGTAAAGACCGGATTGTGTTCTACCTCAACCGTGATCTCTGTCTTCTCCGGTGAATAGTCTGATGCATTCTTCAAAAGATTGATGATCGCCTCTACGAGCCAGTCTCCGTCACAGACCAGCTTCCTGCCATCCTCACAGATTACATGAACCTCCTGTTCCCTGCTCTCCGTCAGATAAGTTACGCTGTCTCTTGCCTGTAATAATAACAGCTTCAGATCACATTCTTTTCGGTCAAACTGGATTGCTCCCGCCTCGATCCGTGCAAGCTTTAAAAGAGATAATACCATCCATTCCATTCTGGTAAGCTGATTTTTTGATTCGTTAAGCACCCGCATCCGTTTTTCTTCATCTGTAAAGGAATCATCTAACAGCAGATCGATGAATACATTTAAGGATGCCAGCGGTGTCTTAAGCTGATGAGAGATATCTGACATGATATCACGTAAGAATACTTTCTCTGACATTTCCCGCTCTTTGTTTTCTTTTAAAAATGTCACCATCTTATAAAAGTTCGTATATAAGATTCCGATCGTGCCCTGCATGTATTCTTCCTCCGGCAGCTCATCTTCTCCCTGAAGCACACGAAGCATCTCATCCGACACATGCTCAATCTCCCGATAAGTATGGTCGATCTCCCGATAACTGATGAAAAACAGAATTACAAGCCCAACCGCTAACATCAGCAAAATAACTGCAATTCTCTTTTCATCGCCACCGAACAGGAACCGTATACCGATTCCAACCACTGCCAGCAATATTACAGCCAGGATCACAAATCGTTGTATGAACCGTTTTCTCTCAAAATCACTTTTCAAGACTTTAGTTTCCTCTTTTAAACATCTCTTCCCACATTTACAAGAACCATAGCTGACATCTTCGGCACCTTCATATAAAGCATATTATGCTCTACTTTGTAGTCACAGGTTTCCAGACTGTAGCCTTCTTCATTTGTAAGCATCACTCTGCGCATGATCTCATGGTTCTTGACCCCAATCCGTCTGACATGCAGCTTCACATCGATGTCTTCATAATTTGTATTCAGGATCACAACCAGTTGCTCCGTATCTGTGAACCGTCCATATGCGATAATCTTATGTGCTCCATGCAAGAACATAACCGAGCCACGGATCAGAGCCTCATAGTTCTTATGGATACAGATCATGTCTTTATGGAACCGGATCAGTTCCATATCTTCTCTGCCCCACGGATACGTTCTACGGTTATCCGGGTCAGTCCAGCCACAAAGTCCTGCTTCATCTCCATAGTAGATCGTCGGAGCTCCCGGCCAGGTCATCTGGAATACAACGCCCTGACGGAATATACTCTTATCGATACCCTCATTTGCCGCCTGCGGCCCCATCGTATGCGTACGTCCGACTCTCCGGTTTGTACGGGTTAAGAATCTGGAATGATCGTGGTTTGATAATTCATTCATTGCAATCTCAAGGGATGGACGCTGGAATCTCGCCATATGATAATTCATGGCTCCCATAAATGTATCCGGATTACCCAACAGATCACCACGGAACTCATCACTGTGTTTCTCAACACCAGTCAGAAACCAGGTAATCGGCTCCATAAATGCATCATAGTTCATAACGGTATCCCACTGATCGCCCTTTAACCAAGGCTTTGGATCTCCATAATGCTCTGCCAGTACAATTGCATTAGGATTTGCCTCTTTGACTGCGTTACGGAACATTCTCCAGAACTTGTGATTATATTCCTCCGAATGTCCGAGATCTGCTGCAACATCCAGTCGCCAGCCATCCACGTTATATGGAGGGGACACCCATTTCTTTGCTATATTCAAAATATATTCCACCAGTTTTGGGGAATCTTCATAGTTCAGCTTTGGAAGTGTATCATGCCCCCACCAACCATCGTAGGTGGTATTATACGGCCATACCTCTTCGTTATAAAACTTAAAGAATGACTTATACGGACTGCTCCAGGATACATATGCTCCCTTCTCGTAGCCTTCCTGATTCTCATAGATACACTCACGATCCATCCATTTGTTGAAGGAACCGCAATGGTTAAATACACCATCTAAGATAACACGCATACCACGACTGTGAATCTCCTCCACCAGTTCTGCAAAAAACTGATTGCTGGCTTCCAGATTCCGTTTGTCGGTTACACGGCTGATATATTTTGTTGCTCTTTTATTCTCTTTTACGCCATCCGGCAGGCATTCGCCCTCGTCCACAACGATCTTTCCGAAATGCGGATCAATATAATCATAATCCTGAATATCGTATTTGTGGTTGGATGGTGATACAAATAACGGATTAAAATAGATAACATCTACGCCCAGATCCTGCAGGTAATCTAACTTATCCTTAACACCCTGAAGATCTCCGCCATAGAAACGTCCGACATCCATATTTGCCGGATATTCATACCAATCCTTCACCTGTCTGGTAGGACTGTCGATGTAGCAGTATTCGTTGTCCAGTACATCGTTCGATGGATCTCCATTACAGAAACGATCCACATAGATCTGATAAAAGACAGCTCCCTTTGCCCAATCCGGTACATCAAAGCCCGGACAGATTTCAAAGTTATAGTCCGGATTCACATTCTTCTGTACACCGATCCTATTATAATAACAGGTCACACAGCCCGAATGGACCTCAAAATAATAGGATATATATTTCTCTCCGGCGGGGATCACCGCCGTATAGTAATCAAATAAATCATCGGATTCTTCAACAGACATGACGAGTTCCTCGCCATTGTAGATCAAATAAACTTCATCGGCATTATCTGCACATGTTCGAAATCTAACCTTCACCTGGTCATTGATTCCAGGCTCCTGCGGTATTCTATAGTATTCAGAACCATCGGAAAACAATCCCCCTACATTGATAACCGGCTTCAGATCATATATATAATCATGAATTCTTTCTGCGTTCGTGTATTTGTCGGACATTCAAAACTCTCCCTTTCGTTTATGCCTTTTCATTCTAATACTTTTTTAATAAATAGACAACCTTTTTATGCTGACAACCAATGGCAAAAACTAAGCCCCACAGCATCCTCCACCGCTCCCCGGGGGTCTGCCCCAGTTATAAATACCTTGCTACGTTTTCTATTCACTGCACATGTCTGATTCGTAAATACTCCTGTGCTAACTCGCCTTCGGCTCAAACAAGCACTCGTATTTACTGACAATGTGCAGTTCATGACGAAAGCCTCGCAATCGTATTTATAACAGGGGCAGGCCCCCGGGGAGCGGTGGAGGATGCTGTGGGGCTTTTTTTTCGGATGGTCGGCATAAAAGGGTTGTCCTTTCACCGAAGCAAAATAAAAGAGACAGTCAACGCACGACTGCCTCTTTTGGAGAAGGTATTTTGTTACTTATGGGGTGTAGCCAAAACTATATAATGTATTGGGGGGTTACAAGTATTATTATATACAAATACTTGTAAAAGTCTGCCCAAACATTTTTTTATTTTAAAAATTTTATTGTGCAAAACAGAGAGCGGCGTTTTTTGAAATTATTCAAAAAACGCCGTTTTTGTGCAACATGTACAAATTTTTATTGGTTTTCATTCAATTTGTTCGTGTTACTATTGTCTATATTGTTGAAGGCTCTGCGTTTGCAGCAGAATTTGCATTTGGTACATCATCAAACAATGCTTCAAACTCAGCCCGGTCGATTCTCTCTTTCTCGAGAAGAAGAGCTGCACATTTATGAAGGATGTCTTCATGTGCTTCAAGGATCGCTCTGGCATCTGCATAACATTCATCGATGATACGCTTCACTTCCTTATCGATCGTTCCGGCAACCTTCTCACTGTAATTCTTTGCATGGCCAAGATCACGTCCAAGGAATACTTCTTCCTGATCATCACTTTCGTAGTTGATCAGACCAAGCTTCTCAGACATACCGTACTTGGTAACCATTGCTCTGGCATACTGGCTTGCCTGTTTGATATCCTGCGAAGCACCTGTTGTGATATCCTCAAGGATCAGTTCTTCCGCGATACGTCCGCCAAGGCTTACCTTGATATCCTCTAACATCTTTGCCTTTGTCATGAATACGTTATCATTTTCAGGAAGCGGCATCGTATATCCACCTGCACCGGTTCCGGTCGGGATGATAGATACGGTATAAACCGGTCCCACATGAGGAAGCAAATGGAACAGGATCGCATGACCGGATTCATGATAAGCGGTAATTCTGCGCTCGCTCTCCGGTACCAGACGGCTCTTTTTCTCTCCACCGATCCCTACTTTGATAAATGATTTATCTACATCTTCTTTTACAATATAAGCACGGTTATCCTTCGCTGCACAGATCGCAGCTTCGTTCATCAGGTTCTCCAGATCAGCACCTGCAAAACCTGCCGTTGTTCTTGCAATATCATTCAGATTTACATCTTCTGCAAGTGGCTTATTCTTTGTATGAACCTTCAGGATCTCTTCTCTGCCCTTGACATCCGGACGGTTTACGAATACCTTACGGTCAAAACGGCCAGGTCTTAAGATCGCATGGTCAAGAATATCCACACGGTTGGTTGCTGCAAGAACGATAATTCCTTCATTTACACCGAAACCATCCATCTCAACAAGCAACTGGTTCAAGGTCTGCTCTCTCTCATCATGTCCACCGCCAAGTCCGGTACCACGCTGTCTTGCAACAGCATCGATCTCATCGATGAAAATAATACATGGAGCATTCTTCTTTGCTTCGTCAAACAGATCTCTTACACGAGAAGCACCGACACCGACAAACATTTCCACGAAATCAGATCCCGAAATGCTGAAGAACGGTACCCCGGCTTCACCTGCAACCGCCTTTGCCATCAATGTCTTACCGGTTCCCGGAGGTCCTACTAACAGAACACCCTTAGGGATTCTGGCTCCAACCTTTACGAATCTTCCCGGATTCTTAAGGAAGCTGACGATCTCTTCCAGATCTTCTTTCTCCTCATCCAGCCCTGCTACATCTTTAAATGTAACCGTCTTTCCGATATCTTCATTCTTCTTGGCACGGCTCTTTCCGAAGTTCATCATCTGTCCGCCGGATCCACCACCCTGGATTCGTCCGATCATGAATGTCATGATAATGACCATAATGATCATAATGATCAGATATGGGATCCACATGCCAAGCATGCTTTCCTTCTGCACATCATACAGATTGTACTTTGCCAGTTTTACCTGATCCTCTGCAGAAGCTGTCGCATTCTTCTTATCAACTGCTGCTTCATAGTCATTATAGATCTTAATAATCTCATTAACATCTGCCGCATAGAATGTAAGCTGTTTTCCGGAAACAAACTCCACATCTACGGTTGCTGTCGGCACATTTGTATTCTGTGTAATATCTACCGCTGCGATGTTTCCCGCGTTCAGATCTGCCGAAAATTCCGTATAGCTGTAATTGGTCGCAACATTACTGCTGCCACCCAGCCATTTGTTGATCAGCAGGAATCCGACAATAAGGATGATCGCATAAATCACAACAGCACTTCTTGCTCTCTTCTTATTCATTGTCTACTCCTTCATCTTGGTCTGTCTTTTTATATAAACAGTCTGATATCTACTGTTCAATCACTCCGATATATGGAAGGTTCCTATACTTCTGTGCACAATCAAGTCCATATCCTACTACAAAACGATCCGGGATCGTAAATCCTGTCATATATAATTCAACCGGAATCACACGTCTCTCCGGCTTATCAAGCAGAGTTATTACCTGCATGCTCGCTGGCTTTCTGTTATTTAATAATTTGATCAGATACGACAGCGTTCTTCCTGAATCGAGAATATCTTCAACGACGATCACATTTTTTCCTTCTATTGATTCATCCAGATCCTTATTCAACTTCACAATTCCTGATGATTTCGTATCATCTCCATAACTGCTGACTGACATAAAATCCATGGTTACAGGAACCGTGATCTTCTTCGCCAGCTCACACATGAAGAATACACTTCCTTTTAATATTCCGATCAGATGAACGGCCTTTCCTGCATATGCTTTATCAATAGCTGCTGCCATCTCTGAGATTCTGTTATCTACTTCAGTTTCAGATATCATGACTTTAATCTGCTCTTTCATCTTCATTTTCTCCTTCTGGTATATATTCTAAACATATTACTCTTTTTGTATCAGGCCGTACCTTGTACTTCTCACTCAACCGGACGCCCACTGCCCAGATGATGTCATGTCCGGAAGCTACAAGCGGTATCTGCAAACGCTCTGCCACCGGTATCTTGCAGGATGAAAATAACCGGTTTATCTTCTTCGTTGAGCCATCTGATGCGATCACCATATAGTCATTTTCCATATATTTCCTGATAGTAATGCCATTCTGTATTCTATCATAATCTGCAAACTTCGTATACTCTTTTTTTGTTAAATCTAAATGAACAGATTTCTCAAATATTTCAATCTTCATCCTTCCCATTCCGGGCAGGATATATTCACCTGCACCTTTTATAACTATCTCCTGCCAGTCGATATCGCGTGCGCCCTCTGCTGTCTTCTCAAAACACAGGTATCCATAATTCTGATATACCATTCCACCATGCGGAAGCATGATCCGGCTTCCCGCAGCTGCCTGATACAGCTTCTTCACTTCTCTTACATGGTTCTGACCGACATCCTTTCTTCCGCCGCTGACTCTGCCAATCAATTCTAAGATCACAAGATCCTCGATCAGTTCATCCTGTTCCCGTAGCTTCCTGATTTCCAATACATATGCATCTGTTTTTCCGGTCTGTTTCCGTATCTCCATATGTTCATCCAGAAAATATCCTACCTGCTTCGTCACATAGGTATCATACATAGCCGCATAGGCTGCTGCCTGACTGATATGTGCCGCTGCCTGTGTGTTTATCTCATTAAGTGCCGGAATCACCTGATTACGGATCTTATTTCTGGCATAATCATTTTCCAGATTTGTGGAATCCGTACAATACTGTATCTCCTGCTGTTCCAGATAAGTCTCAATCTCCTGTCTGGTACATGAAAGTAACGGACGCACGATTCGGTCCCGCTTTACCGGTATTCCGGCCATTCCGGCGATCCCCGTTCCCCTTACCATGTTGAGCAGTACCGTCTCTGCTACATCATTTTTGTTATGAGCAACCGCTACCTTATAATCAGAAAGGCCACGCCTGTCTGCCGTCTGAGAAAATGCCCCATACCGTGCATTTCTTCCCGCTTCTTCCTCCGTCAGTCTCTGTTCCTTTGCAAGCTGCGGCACATCGATATGGTAACAGTCACATGGTATTCCAAGCTTCTTACAATACTCTGCCACATAAGATTCATCTGCATCTGCCTCTGTTCCGCGGATCATATGGTTAACATGGACAGCATACAGCTTGAGCTCCATTTTCTCCCGAAGTCCTGCCAGAACCGTCAGCAGACAGATGGAATCCGCTCCGCCGGACACACCAACGATGCAGACATCTCCTGCTTTAAGCAAATTTTTTTCTTTTATAAATTGATAAATCTGTTCTTCTAATGTATTTTCTGTCATCTGTTTTCCACACCTGTCCGTCTTCTATGATTCGGATATTCGATCATCTATATTCATTACCTGTATCTTTGTATGTATATTGTATAAACGTTTCTTTAAAATCCTGCATCCACCGATATATGCAGCTTCGTTATTTTACATCCGGTCATATACATTTCTTCGTTATCTTAATACAAGCCTGCCATAAATTTCAAGTAACAAACCGGAAAGTTTATGCTATTTCCAATTTTGCCACGATCACCGTCACATCATCCTCAAGTCTGCCTTCACAACGCAGAAGCACCTGTGAAATGATATACTCCAGCGTTTCCTTGCAGTCCTCCGTATCCAGATTCTCTAGGATCTCACGCATATCCTCTTCATCCCCAAACGCTCCATCACTCACCATCACCAGTCGATCCTCCGGTTCCAGCTCCTGATGGATCACATCACATTCTGCCTCCGGCAGAACTCCGATTGGAAGTGACGCCCCACAAAGAACCTCGATTCCCTCTGAATGTATAATATATGTCGGTGCTGCCCCCTGCTTATACTGTGTCAGCTCCCCGTTGTACAGGTCTACGATTCCCATATCAAAGGTTGTAAAACACCGTCCGCTGTTTTTTTCGGAAATGCAATTATTGGAAAATGCAATTCCATAAGAAGGGTCAAAGCCAGCATCCAGCAGTTCTTCCATCGTGTCAATCATCAACGTACTCTCGCAGGATGCAAGGCTTCCGCTTCCCATCCCATCCGAGATCATCATTACAAGTCTGCCATCCTCATGCTCCTTCACCGAAAAATTGTCTCCCGATACATTGGAACCATATTTCTTGATCCTTCTGACAAAATAACTGCAGCGATACCTCGCACATTCCTCAAATGTGATCACACGGTCATTTTCAGATATGATCGCTGAAGTATCCTCGGATGCCCGGATTGGCTTATCAAAAACCTCTGAAAGAATGTCTGCTGCATCCTTTGACAACATGATTTTCTGATTCTTTGTTCTGGCTGTTATATAATACTGTACATGATCCATTTCATTCTTCATCGAAGAAAGGTGCGTCATGATCACCCCCTGTTCCAGAAAGCGCATCCGCAACTGCTCCTCCCGGTTAAACGGAACCGGTTCTGCCGTTTCCAGATTATCGGAAAATCTTCCGATCATATCTCCGATCTCACCCAGATCTACCTTGGCAGCCGCCGGGCCACATCCGGCAAGCGTATATTCGATTCGTTTAAATGCCCCGGATAATTCCCGTATTTTCTCTGCCGTTATCCGGTTGATTTCCGTTGCTGTCTGAAAATTATACTGCGACTGGATCCATCCATCCCTGACGGTAAGCATCCATTTTGGTGTCGCTGCAAATAACAGCACTGCACTGCCAGCACTTTTTATCCCCTCAGGTGTCAGAAAATACGGATCGTAAGTAAGTCCGATCAATACACATGCAAGCAGCACTGACACAATAGTGCCTGTTTTCTTCTTATCCGATAATGCTCTGCCCGCAAGCACCAGGATCGCACAGATAAAAAAACTTCCGACAAATTCTGCTTGTCCGCTTTTGATCGCTGTGATCAGACCACATACACCCGTTACCGCCATTCCATATCCGGCTCCAAACCGATGCAACGTATACCAGGACAGATACAGACCGGTCATCAGCAGCCAGGTAACAACTCCGCCTATTTTATATGGCATTCCCCATATACATACTGTAACTACTATCAGTATTCCAAGCAATTCTTCATTATAATGATCCCGTTCCCTCTTATGCAGCAGGATAACCTCCAGGCCTTTGCGGAATGCAGGAATCAATCCTGTCGAGATCACCGCCTCGCAGCCGGCAGCCGGCAGGGCATTCTGCACCGGTTCGACCATCAGACCACAGACCGTACTGATTCCAAAGACAAGTATGGCACATATGCCAGCCAGAATCCACCGGATATTGGTTCCATATGATTGTTTCACACCTTTTCGTTTTGTCTTTTTTCCACTTCTGTCTGTGTGTTCGGACAGGTTTCTCTGAACTCCCTCCGTCAGGTTCAGACCGACCAGAACACCGATCAGGATCAAACTATATTTTAACAGAAAATATGTAACCGGAAGCTGCTGTTCTCCCATTACATATGGTCCCATCTGAAAAAAGCTTCCTGCATTCCAACCGCCGATTCCATACATAACTGCTCCGCCAAAGAGCATGGCTGCAAACAGCCCAAACGTACTTTGTCTGATGCTGTAAACTGCTGCCAGCATCGGAACCATAAACGGATGCATTCCAACAACCGCAGAATGGCCACACAGAAAGCCCAGCAGATACAAAAAAACCCGATTCACCTTTTTTTCTTTCATATATATGTCCTCCCTTTTTGCCTTAAGTGTCAGACATTATACGGAGACTGAACGTAAAAAAAAAGCGAAAGCTGAAAACAGCTATCACTTTTCTTTGACTCTTTTTTATATTTCTTTCTTAATTCTGTGTTTATTCTTCAGGGCGAATCACTATTTCGTCAGGATATACCAACCCAAGCTGATTTCTTGCAACATCCTCAACGTATTTCTTCGTCTTCATATAGTCTTCTTTTTCTTCCAGTTTCTTATGCTCGTTCTGTGCATCTTCAATCTGGGCAGTAATCTCTGCTGCCTGTACCTGCAGCTCTGCTCTCTTCTCCCTTAACTGAATCGACTTCACCAACACGACAACAACCAGTAAAAGAAGAGTGATCAGAATAATAGCGGTACTGATCTTCGATTGTTTTCTTCCGGTATTGCTTCTACCCATGGTCCATTTCCCCTGTTTCCTGCTTCTTTTCGAACAGACCTGTTCTGCTATAAAAACAGTTCTTTCGAAGTGTATTGACATAATTTTACCTTCTCGAACAAATTATGTCAACAAGCATTTTTGCCTTTAAAATCACTTTTCTCAACCCCATTTTTATCCCATACAATATGTAGTCCAGCAGTCTAGAAACAACCCAATTTATAGTAGCAAAATACACCCCGGCTCCCGAAAAAAATCCTAAAAAAATATACAGCCGAATCTCTCCGCTATTATAATAAAACATCACCAGAATAACCATTGCACATAATGCAAGCCAAAACGTCAGATCAAAAATACCAATCCAGACGTTATGCATCTTTATCACCTTTTTCAAAGCATAAAAACAATTTATCAGAAAACCAATGATTACGCCGCATAGCACACATACGGCAAACGCGGTTGACTGTTGTTCCATCATTTCCGTCATTATTTAAACAACCTCTTAAGCGAAAATGTTCTGTCCTCTTTATCTGTCATATAACAAATACAGTCAACCTTTCCATTCATGTCAAGAACGCCCTTGTCAATATCCAGATTCGTCATATGCATATCTTTTCCGGTCAGCTTCATCTTTCCGGCCTTTGTGAGAAGATATACCAGATCCGGTTCAAACGAGATTACCTTTTCCACTCCGGTTATCTTTGCTTCCTTTCTGGCATCCATGATCAGTTTATGTCCATCGGAATTTCCTGTGCTCTGTACCTTCTCCATGTATTCCCCTTTTCCAAAAAGCCTTCAGAAGCTTTCTTAAGTCTGTTAGAACAGTATATGAAGCTTATACCTGCAGTAGAACCTGTTCTCAATCCCATATCTCAACAAACAATTCTTCCAGCTTGCCGATATTGATCAGTTTTGACTGATTTTTATTTTTTGTTCTTTACCATCTCTTAGCCATAAATTTATATCCATTCGTATTTGTAAGAGTATAATTCCCCACATTTGCCACATACTAACTCTAAAGCTAAAACCTAGCAAAAAAGGATGTATTTTTATTACAACAAAAAATCATTCTTACAAAATATGGGTATTGGAGGAAAATTAAGTATGAGACCCACAGGAATTGTCAGACGTATCGACGATCTGGGCAGGATCGTTGTTCCGAAAGAGATCCGGCGTGTGCTTCGGATCCGGGAAGGTGATCCCCTTGAGATCTTTACCGGAAAAGACGGCGAAGTTATCATAAAAAAATATTCCCCGCTCGGCGAGCTCGGAACCTTTGCACAGCAATATGTAGATTCCATTTCACAGATCCTCGGCTGTCCGGTATGCGTCACTGACCGCGATCAGATCATTGCAGTAGCCGGCATGCCAAAGAAAGAGTTGGTCGGCAAATCCATCCACAAGGATCTGGAGGATGTCATCAATGACCGGGAAGCTGTAATTGCCCGCCGCGGTGATACAAAATATGTCAACATCACTTCCGATGACACTGACTATGCCGGACAGGTGATCCAGACGATCATCTGTGAAGGTGACGCGATCGGAGCGGTCATTGTATTGAGCAAAGATGACAAAATGCGTTTCGGGGAAACTGAACAGAAAACCGCGATCATTGCTGCTAATTTTCTCGGAAAACAGATGGAGAACTAATTCTATGTCATTTGCCTTGAGAAATGGCGAAAAATCAAGGTTTTTCAAGGCAAAATGGCGTTCTAACCTTGACAAATACTGGCATTTTAGGTATAAATATACATGTTGGGGCGTGATCTACGCCAGGAGTTATCCGGTTTAGCTCACCAGGATAATATATTATGAGTATTTTAGGAGGATTTTTTCGATGAACAAGACTGAATTAGTTGCTGCTATGGCAGAAAAGACAGAATTATCAAAGAAAGATGCTGAGAAGGCTTTAAAGGCTTTTACAGACGTTGTAGCTGAAGAATTAAAGAAGGGTGAGAAGGTTCAGTTAGTTGGTTTCGGTACATTCGAAGTTGCTGAAAGAGAAGCAAGAGAAGGTAGAAACCCAAGAACAGGCGAAACAATGACAATCGCTGCTTCTAAGTCTCCAAAATTCAAAGCTGGTAAGGCTTTAAAGGATTCACTTAACTAGTTTTTATAGAACGAATCAAGTACTTAAGGGATGCTGCATCGTATAAATCAGCATCCCTTTTGCTTTTCTATTTTCTGGAATAGTCCGTCTGTTTTCCGGAATAATCTGACCGCGGTCTTGCATGATATGATTATTTGCGGAATAACCCAACTGTCTTCTGGCAATACTTCTGGTAGATGCAAAAACAGCGTACTGCCGGTTGTTCCTGCATACCTGTTATATGTATCAATTCATTAAATAAGCAGGAGGCAATAACTATGGTCTTAAAAGAAAAGGAAAAACAGGCGATCAAGGATCTTCAGACACTGGAACAGGCCTGCATTGACAAATACGACAAATATGCAGCCCAGGCAAAGGATCCTGTGTTACAGGAATTATTTACCACGCTGAAGGGAAATGAACAGAAGCACTATGACAGTCTGGAGCAGGTTCTGACCGGAACCGTACCAAGCTGTAACTGCAATGACAGTGATGGCAGAGACTACGACCCAAAAGCTACCTACAGCCAGCTTGGACAGTCTCAGGATAAGAAGGATGATGCCTTTCTTGCAACAGACTGTATCACCAGCGAAAAGCTCGCATCCTCTGAATATAACAGCGATGTATTCATATTTGGCGACAGTACGATTCGCAAGCTTCTAGCTGACATCCAGGTTGAAGAACAGAATCATGCCGAAATGCTCTTCAAATACAAAACAGTAAATGGAATGGCATAAGCCCTCCAACAAAATACTTTTACGACTATATAGAACACCATCATTTAAAATACAAAAGGAGATATACAAATGAGATTAGACAAATATTTAAAGGTTTCACGACTGATCAAAAGAAGAACCATCGCAAATGAAGCCTGCGACGCCGGACGTGTTATGATAAACGACAAGGTTGCCAAGGCATCCACTGATGTGAAGGTCGGCGACGTTATCGAGATTAGCTTCGGTAACAAAACCGTCAAAGTCGAGGTAACGATGATTGCCGACTCCACTAAAAAAGAGGATGCCAAAGAAATGTTCCGGTATTTGTAAGCCTTTCATGACGATATAAAGTCTGCATACCCGGTTGCTATATAAACACATGACTCATTTCGTTTCTACTCGATACACTCGCCCATTTGTCAGCAGTCGCCCAAACTCACCCTTACGGGTTCAGACATGGGCTTGGTGCTGACAGCTAGAGTGTATCTCATCACGAAACTACATGAATGTCATTGTTTATTATATAGCAGCCAGATACGCAGACTTTATATCTGTATGCAAGACAAAAACAGGTGGACTATCTACAATAGCCTGACTATACATTGACATTAGCGAGAATTTCGTAATGAGATGCACAGTGCCAGTAAATACGGGTGCCTGTTTGAGTCCGAAGGACGAGTTGGCACAGGAGTATTTACGAATCAGGCATGTGCAGCGAATAGAAATCGCAGCGAGTCAATTATGGTCAGGCTATTAGAGATAATCCACCTGTTTTGTCCGCCTAGTTTGAGGTCTTGATTTCGAGTTCCGGCATAGTGGAGGCAACCTTGGTGTTGGCAGGGATGGACTTCGTCACGAAGGTATTTCCCGCCACTACGGAATTTGCACCAATAATGGTCTCGCCACCAAGAATGGTTGTATTCGCATAGATAACTACATTGTCTTCTATGGTTGGGTGACGTTTGACACCGGACAACTGCTGGCCCTTTCTGGTCGACAGCGCACCAAGGGTAACCCCCTGATAGATTTTTACATTATTTCCAATATCGGTTGTTTCACCGATAACGATTCCGGTTCCATGGTCAATAAAGAAATATTCACCAATATTGGCACCCGGATTGATATCTATTCCTGTCTCACCATGTGCATATTCTGTCATGATCCTTGGAATAAACGGCACCTTCATCTGATAGAGCACATGTGCATATCGGTATACAAATATCGCAAATAACCCCGGATAGGAGAAGATGATCTCTTCACGGCTGTTTGCGGCCGGATCTCCGTTATATTCTGCTTCTACGTCTTTGCAAAGAAGTGCCTGAACCTCCGGTATACAACGGATAAAGCCCAGAGCTTTCTCCTGTGCTTCCTCTGTAATCTCCTGATAGCTCTTAGCATCATTTTTATAGCTCAATGCCACCTTGATCTGACGGAATAATTTATCATATATCAATGACAGCTTATGCCCTGCAAAATACTCCTTATTAGCATATGCCATATTCTCTCTCCCGAAGAAACCCGGAAATGTTACTTTCCGCAATTCATCCACAAAATCAATGATCTCATCCTTTTGCGGAAGTCGCTCTCCGAGTGACAGATCAAATAATTTCTGATCCGAATAATTCTTATTTAATGCCTCAGCCATTTCTGCAACGACTGCTTTTACATCATTTTCAAATTCCATTCCAGTCTTACTCCATTTCGTTTCCTAATATCAATATATGCAGCGTAATATCATATGTCCTATAAAACATCATCCATCTCTAACTGCATATAGCATTAGTATAACATCTCAATAGAAAATGTAAATAATAGTTTTTTCATTACACTTCAACAGAAAATACAAATACTGTTTTTTCGGTTTCTTGCTATTTTCTGTCATAATCATATCCTGGATGAACCCTGTTCTTACTCTTCAGTTTAGTTATGATCAGAGCAAGCGTCTGCATTTTAACCGGCTTCTCAACCTGACCGGACATACCTGTTATAGCTGCCATCCGCATAGCCTCTGGTGTTGCGTGATAAGTCATTGCCAGAATCGGTATCGTTTTTGCCTGCGGATGATCCATCAGCCGGATTCTTCTGGCTGCCTGATAGCCATCCATATCCGGCATATCAGCGTCCATCAATATATACTGGAACTTTTCATGCTTTGAACGTTTAAACATCTTCAATGCCTGCTCTCCGCTCTTTGCTATGGTACATTCCGCTCCTCTTTTGGTCAATGCCTCCTGCAAAAGCAGTCCTTCCATATCATTATCATCGACCAGCAGAAAACGTTCGCCTACGAATGCGACCCTTGGAAGTGCTTCACGGATCTGTCTTTCTTTTTCCCGTTCTTCCTCCGCCGCTCTTTCAGCCGCTTCCTCTTCGGTTTCTTCTTCCAAAGCCCCTTCCTGCGCTAACCGGTACTCCCGGACGGTTTCCTCCATCACTGCATTCATACGCCGCAACTGTACATTATTTTCCCGGTGCATATCAGCCGTCTGTCGCTCATATTCATACCAGGTCCTCATATGGATCGCTCCGACCGTACCTACTGCCAGCACTAACATGATACATGCAATGATCACAACCGTAACCATCCATGAACGTGACACCTTCTTCTGATAATCCGTCAATACACTCTGTACCACTGCACACGGCGCCTGAAATACGAGAAAGAACTCCGTTCCTTCTAATGGCTGGTAATAGAAATATTCTGCATTTTTTCCTTTATATAGGGTAACACAATTCTGTCTGCCTTCGCTGAAATCCTCTGTGATCTGTGCATATTGTTCCTCTCCGATCACCGACTCATCCAGATAGTGATCAAGGATATTATAATTGCGCACAATACCCTCGTTATTATCCAGATCCGCATATGTTACCATGCTGTCTGCATTTGTCACATAGAGTTTTGCCTGTCCCCCGTATGCGGAATCAATAAACAGATCATTTACCCTATTTGTATTATAAATAAACGCTATGACTTCATATTCATTTTCATTTACATAGAACGCTTCATATTTTTTTGCTACAACAAATATTTCTTCTCCGTTTCTCCAGGTACAATATTGGACAGACTGACCGCCAACATCAAACAGAGTGCCCTTTGTATCACCCAAATCCAATGTTCCTGTTTTGCCATCATCACAGATATATTTTCCGGTATGATCAACGAATACGATATCCCGTACAGAATCATTCTCCATAGCTATAAAATAATCTTCATAATCTGCCAGTACAACAGACCTCGTTTTGCCATCAAACAGATAGTTCTCAAGACGTTCTGTTTCTTCATACATTGAATTAATCTGCATTTGATAGGAATGTTCTACCTGTTCCATCATTGCTGCGATCGTATTCTTACTGGATATATCAACATATTGTTCAAATTTGGAAAATACATTCCCACCCCAGATAATAAGCGCTATCAGAATAGCACTAAATAGAAATAATAGAAATGCAACTTTTTTATCCCGTTGCGTTCTGACATATGTTATCTTACTCATACGTTTATAGTCTCACCTTCGAGACCGTCCCCCCTTTTTCTTTTTTCCGTTTTTCGAAAGACCTTATCTGATTTTCTTCCATCAAGATCTCTCTAGCATTGCAATTACTATAACCGATATTTCGACATTGTGCAACTATTTCTTTTTTCAGTTAGAATTCATTCGCTATATTTCGACATAAATAACAGGAAAAAGCACCCTGATATGCATTTCTGCATACCAGAGTGCCTGACCTTTACTTGTTGTTTTTATAGATTCGTTTTATTTACGATCTGCACGATCATTTTTCTTTTTTACAACAATCACTGTTACAACTCCTGCTGCACTGAGCATAAACAGGATTACAAGTGGCATAAGTGGAGCATCATCGCCGGTTTTTGGTGTATCCGGCGGAGTGGAAGGTTTGTCTTCCGTTGTCGTGATCTCCGTAGTGTCTTCTGTCTCTGTGGTATCTTCCGTTGTGGTTGTAACCTCTGTGGTATCTTCCGTTGTGGTTGTAATCTCTGTGGTATCTTCCGTTGTGGTTGTAATCTCTGTGGTATCTTCCGTCGTAGTTGTAACTTCTGTCGTATTCTCTGTTGTAGTTGTCTTATCATATGTATCGACAAATGCAACATTTACTGTTTCATCTACAACTACTGTTGCTTCTGCTGACTTACCATCCTTTTGAAGGCCTGTTCCTACTACGTATTTGATGCTGCTTGTTTCATATCCATCAATATCATACTGTATTTCTTCAATGGTATAAGTTCCAGCCGGCTTATCCAGTTCTAATGTATATTTCTTTGTCGATACATCATACTGGAAATCGGTCAGCTCATATGTCTCGGAATTACCTGCTTCGTCTGTAATCTTGAACTTGATCACATTTTCAGCTTCTGCCTTATCGACATCACCAACAACGGTCTTTGTTAATACAAGTTTACCCTTTGTGCTGGTTCTTGTATTTGTAATTGTAATCTCACCTGTTGCAGGATCTGTTGTTATGCTGTCGGTATATTCCTTAGGTACATTTACTTCCTTGACCGTATACTGGATCAATCCGTTTGCATCATATTTCGGAAGATTATCCCAAGTCTTTGTCCAACCATTGCTTTCATCAAGCTGTACCGGAATTCCTGATATAGTTGTTCCGGCATAAAGCTGTACCGTTACAAATCCAGGTCTCTTATTGGCCTTGTTGTTATTATCGTTCCATGCTTTCTTAACAGTTACGGATGTAGTCAGATATGTATATGTATTTGTTACGGTTGCATTGACAACTGTATCCTTTGTCACATTTACATCACCCTCACCACTAACTGCCAGATCATAGTTCGTAATTGCTGTTCCGGTTGGATCTTCACTTACATTGTATGTACCTACAGGGATGTCATTGATCGTTACGCTTCCGTTTGCAGGTACGCTGATTCCTGTCTTGGTTGCGCTTACGCTTCCATCTGCAAGAACATATTCACCACTTGCGTTTGTTACGTAGATCATGAATGTCTTGCTGGAATCAAAGGTATATCCTGCAACTGCTTTTGCTACAGTTAAGCTTCCCTTATCCTGGGTATAAGTGTTCGTTACGGTTGCGGTTGCTGTCGCATCCTTGGTGACGGTGACATTACCTTCCCCACTGACTGCTAAGCCATAGTTTGCAACTGCTGTTCCGGTTGGATCTTCACTTACATTGTAAATTCCTACAGGTATGTCATTGATCGTTACGCTTCCGTTTGCAGGTACGCTGATTCCTGTCTTGGTTGCGCTTACGCTTCCATCTGCAAGAACATATTCACCACTTGCGTTTGTTACGTAGATCATGAATGTCTTGCTGGAATCAAAGGTATATCCTGCAACTGC
>OGQR01000087.1_pt1 | contig 89462 bp, 90 predicted proteins | sample 1553271 | NCBI WGS metagenome assembly OGQR01 (sample SAMEA2579970, study PRJEB22360) | human gut metagenome | biome: human gut; feature: human-associated habitat; material: faeces | place: Denmark | collected 2008/2010 | reverse complement strand
CGTGACACACCAATAACTCTTGTCAAAAAAGCCAGCAAGCTGAAAGACCGGTATTCACCGCCGCCAGCGCGTTTACTGTACTGGACCGATTTCAGCCATAAAAAAACCCGCTCGCGGCGGGTTTAAGCTGTGTGGCGAAGTAACCACTCTTAACATACTGACATACTTTTTGCGGACCGCACTAATCATTTTTTACTTTTTTAGCAGCCAGTCGTCCATCTCCAGTCTTACCCCCAGCACAGACAAACATCCGTCAATAAACCCTTCGGCTATCTGCATCTCAATTCGTATTGCTTTTTCGCTTTTCTTTCTCGTCCTGGCTATCTGTCTTTTTGATATTCGCAACAAATAATGAGCAATGAGAAGCGAATACTCCTCAGGTTTTTTCTGCTTCAGACGAGCAAGACAGTTTTCAATGATAAGTCCGTCATCATCGCAGCAGGCCGGACGTGATTTAGTGGTAGATGGTAAAAGTCCTTTGAATCCGGCAGCGATCGGAGAATAGTCCACCCCGGTGTTACCACTTGCCGCCCATGCCCCCCAGCGTTCAAGAACCATCTGAATATCACGCATCAACTTTCTCCACAAAATCAGGACAGCACACCAATCGCCAGTGCGCGATCGATAAAATGAAATATCAGCTCCAGTTGGGAACCATACTTCTCTTCAAATGCCACGGTATCCGCATGCAGTTCGTCATGGTGTTTTCTGCACAAAGGCAACACAAAAAGGTCATGCGCTTTTGTACCCATTCCACCCTGACCATGACCAATCAGGTGATGAGGATCGTCGGCTGGCTTACCACAACATGCACACGGCTGCGTCTTAACCCAGCGCGTGTACTTTTCATTAACCCAGCGACGACGTTTGGGGCGTAACATAAAAGACTCCGGCGACTCCGGATCCACTTTCAGCGCCAGCACCTTTTTCGCCTTATCCTGGATGATGCTGGTGGCAAGAACCGAAGGCACAAGGTCACTTTCCCGGGTGACAGACGGCAAAACAGGCTTCGGTAATCTCAGGGCCTTACGGGCTGCACTTTCCGGTAAGGCATCCGCCAGGTCATTACGAACCAGCCACCAGCACAGTTCAGGCATTGTCACAACGTGACTGTCATCAAAACCGAGATCACGACGGACTACGGACAACACCCAGCGGGCACAGTTATCCGTTGCCATTGACTCCAGACGTTCCGTGAACTGATCGCGAAGCAGGTTATCGCAGTGCCAGCACAGACGGATTGCGCCCGGCGCGTGTCGCATTGTGGTCATGTTCTCGCTGTGCCATCCGGAATGAGGCCACTGGCAGCCTTTTTCACGAAGTAACCAGCTCTCAAGGCATTCCACGCCACCAGCACGACGGATCACTGCCTCATTGCGGAACACGGCCCGAACGGCAGGATCATCCGCCAGCGGTTGTGATGCTGCCGGAACGGCACCACTGGCAAAAGATGAATAACGTTCCGGCTCAGGCTCCAGCAGGACACGCCCCTGCATAAACAGGGGCATCAGCTCTGAACCGGGTCTGAACAAGACGATCCCCATACGCGGGGCAATTTCAGGGGTCAGCAGTGCTCTCACGGTCACCTCAGCGAACGGTATTGCATGAACGCAGGAGAAAAAAATTCAGCCATCACGCAGTAAACTCCTTCACCAGCGTTTCAAACTGGCTTACCTGGCCTTCCAGTTCCGCCACGCAATCCACCAGCTCATCCACCGCCTTTTGTGTGCGGTGTTTTGCCTGCAGCAGATCACGAAGCGCCGGAGTAAGCTGCTTGCGGAGCGTATCTTTTGCCACGCTCGTTTTTTCCATCTCAGCACAACGAAGCATCTCCTGCGCCTGCCGACGAAGTTGTTCCGGTGAAACAGTGGTTGTTCTGTTGTTCAAAATAAACGCTCCGTTTTACTACCCGACATGCGGTTATTGCTGTATCTGCGCGGATTGCCCGGCGTCATGGGAGTGGAAAGAACCCGGGCACTCTCCTGGTCCACAGGCAGAAAATGCCCGTTATGAAAACGCCGGTAAATGGTACCCAGCGTGCCATTACGCTGTTTCGTGATGTTGATTTCAGCTATGCCTCTCGCCTGTGTCTCCGGGTTGTACACCTCATCCCTGTAAAGCATCAGAATGATGTCTGCATCCGCCTCTATTTCCCCTGAGTTTTTCAGGTCCGAGTTCATGGGGCGTTTATTGGGTCTGGATTCCACGCCACGGGAGAGCTGGCTCAGAGCAATCAGCGGAAAACCGCCGGATTTTGCCAGGCTTTTAAGTCCCTTTGAGATTTCCCCCACAGCAAGGTCGTGACGCCCCGTGCTGCGGGTTTTAATCAGACCGAGGTAATCGACCACCACCAGCGCCGTTTCCGGGTGTTTCATCCGGTGGTGCCTCGTGGTTGCACATATCTCATCAATGGTCAGGTTTGCCTGGTCCACCATCCAGATATTACGCCCCGTTATTCGTCCCACGCCCTGTGAGAAACGCGCCCAGTCTTCGTCTTCAAAACGGGCAACAGACTTAAGACGGGATACCGGCATTCCCCCGGCAGCAGACACCATACGTTCACCAATCTGAATGTTCGCCATCTCCATGGTGAACAGAAGCACGCCATGCCCCTGCTCAGTCACCTTGTCGATGATATCCAGCGCAAGTTCGGTTTTCCCCATCGAAGGACGAGCCGCAATAAATACCAGGTCGCCTGGCTCCATACCGCCCGTTTTTGCGTCCAGTTCATCAATACCGGTCATCAGCGCTCTGGATTTCTCCAGTCCCTGATTGCGGCATTCAACACGGTCGACCACTTCCGGAAGGACATCATCAATGTGAACCGGCTGAATGACGCCCTTTCCGGTCGACAGTGAGGCCATCATGTTCTGCGCATCCTTCAGGGCATCCTCGGCTGCTTCACAGGTATACGCATCACGTAAATTCTGTAATGCTTCAGTCAGTGTTTTTTCTGCATCGCGCAGTGCGGCATTACGCCGCAACGCTGCGACATAGTGCTCCAGTGAAGACTTCACCCAGGTTTTGCGTCCGGTGTCGGTAATCACCGGGGCAAGTTCCGGCATCTCATTGCACAGCAGTACGGGGTCAATGACGCCGGATACACGGGCCTGTCTGCAAATTCCCGCGTAAATATCCCGGTACTGTCGTGCAGAAAAAACGTCCGCCGACAATGTGGCCAGAATATCCATCACTTCCGGATCAGCCCCACGCAGAAAAAACGCACCGATGACAGCTCCTTCCAGGTCATAATTACGCCACGCCGGATTTGTCGGGTTTGTCATGCTGCCACACCTCTGATATGCGCACGGTAGCTTTCCCAACCAAACACCAGGCAGTTACGCCCACCATCAGTAACGCGATCCACAATCCGTTCACCAATGGATTCCTTAAGCTGTTCAAACGTCAGGTTGCTGATCAAAATTGTCGGTAAAACGCTTTCGTAACGCGCATTTATGATTTCCTGCAGGATGGTTATCTCCGCAGGCGTACCGAACTGCACACCAACCTCATCGATGATAAGCAGATCCAGCGATGCAAAATGATTAATCACTTCATCGTCAGTGCGCTCAGAGTTGTGGCGCCAGGTATTTTTCACCGCACGGGTAAGCCGCATTACATCCGTGATTTCTATGGTTGCCTGGTGGTGGCGAATAATATTTTTTGCCATTGATACAGCCAGGTGATTTTTACCGGTACCACAATTGCCAATCATGACCATGCTGGTGCCTGCAGCGAGACATTTCTTCCAAGAAGCGGCATAGCGCTGACAGGCTTCAAGGTTTTTCTGTGCGTCAGTATTCACCGCCTGATAATTCTCAAACTCACAGTCCTGGAACCGGCGGGCAATACCGGCCTGATCGAGTAATTCACGAACCTTCAGAGCGCGTAATTCGTCATACACGCAGTCCAGCTCCTCACTGAGGCAGGACAGGCAACCGGACACCCGTTTGACAGCTTTCCCCCTTACATCCGGGCCCGTCAGCACATAGCGCGTGTATTTTCCGTGTTTCCCGCAGGACACCGTCTCAGTGCTTTGCACCCAATGCTCACAGCGCCACGGACGCTTTCCGCCACGGACAAATGCCAGTTCCTCTTCCAGGTCTGCCTTGCGGTTAAGTAACTGCGCTTTGTCGTGTTGCATGTGTTGTTTGTTCAGGAAATTAGTCATTTTCACCCTCCCCACAAAATCACCAGTTGAAGTTCGTTGAGCCGTAGTCCTGTTCACTGAATCCCGAGATCGGGAGGCTTTTGCCCCGCCCACCTCCGGGGGCTGCTGGCTGTTGCCAGGATTCCTCGAAATGACGATCGGGTCCAAAGAACGTCGACGCCTGCTTCACGAACTGGGTACCGGTATTTCCAGAGACACGCACCCAGGCGGCATAGCGTTTCACACCGTTGAGCATGGTTTCGGGTGTCACACCTTCCCTGATTCGGGCTTTCCAGGCTTTGAAGGCTGCTGACTTGGAATTACCACCAGCACGTTTGGGATATTCCTGCCAGGCCTGTTCAAATTCCGGTGAATATTCCTGTCTGGCAGAACGCGCTGGTGCAGACGCGTCAGCGGATGCGCCAATATCTTGCGGTTCATGTTTTGAATTTACTGGTGGTTCATGTTTTAAACCTTGTGGATCTGGGGTCAGATTCTGAAGGGTCAAACGCGTATTTTTGCCAGAATCTGAAGGGTCAAACACACCTGAACATACAGATTCTGACGGTTCAGATTTTGAAGGTTCAGAATCTGAAGGGTCACGTAATCCTGAAAGTCTGCGCTGCTGTTTCAGTTCTGCAACCTTATCCCGCTCTGTTCTGGCAAGCAGCTCAAGCCGATCAGCATTCAGATGATAAAGATTGGACGTATTACGGTTACCTTTGCGGCGTGACTGACGCGTCAGCCAGCCATCAGCCTCCAGTTCGGAGATTGCCGTTCTGACTGTACTTTCTCCCAACCCAAGCTGTCGGCATATGGTTTCAACACCTGGGTAGCACACCCCGTCATCATTCGAATAATCCGCCAAGCGCGCCATAATCATCAGTTTTGCACCTTTGATGCCATATGCTGCACATGCATCCCAGACATTACCTAGGATTTTGCTACTCATACGGCACCTCCCAGACGCTTAAACATTTTTCCGGACTGAAACGCCACCAGCGGATAACTCAGGGTATGAGTACGTCCCTGAACCTGGCAGACAACCTTCTGGCTTTCTGTATTGACCAGGCAAACCCGCAGAACGTGTCCGTTGCTGGTGGTGAACCACTGCCCCACACGGGGGCAATGGTTGTATCGGTGATACAGGAAATTAACGATGTGGCGGATCATGGACGCACCTCCTTGTCAGAACCATTCAGCCTGGAATCAACAAGTGCAGCACCAAAAACAGCATCACCTACACGGTCGTACAGTTTGCTGGCCAGCGGAGATTCAACAGCCTTAAGCATTGGATAAAGCTGGCTTGTCCAGATTTGATGGATTTCACGCAAATGCAGGTATACGCCTCTGGCGTTTCGTGCGACAGCTGACATATCAGACGCATCGGCACCTGATAAACTCTTCTCCATCTGGTTAAAGGCATTTATGTATGCCTCTTTGAACTGGGCAGCACGTTTACCCGTGAAACCCATAGCAAGAAACGCAAAGCCGTCGCGGGTTATTTGATAGCAATGTAGTTTGCGGCCTGTGCAATCGGTGTAATCACTCACCGAAAAATTGCGGGCAGTGAATGATGCGGAACATTCAAGCGTGCGGATCTTTTTCAGTACATCGTCATGACGTTTGGAGAAGAAGTTGGCAACAGCCAGGGATGAAGTAACAGCCTGACCATCAACGATGGCAATTTCAGGTTGAGTGAGGGTTGGGATCGTAGCCATGATGGCAGCCTCCGTATGCAATGGATAACTTCCACCACCGGAGCTGCGAAACTCACTGGTGGCAGACTGAACAGGGTTCGCAGTACCGGCGCATACGGAAACCGGCGAGCCTTTCGGCTCCCCTGCCCAGCCCACCATAATTCTGGCGTGCGTGAGCGCGGACGATAAAAAAGACGCTGGCGCGTCGTATATCGCCGTATGCAATTCCGGGCTGCGACCCCCGGCACCCGCTTTATAAGGTGCCAGAACAGTGTAACGTCCCGAAATTGAGGAATCAATATTTTGGAGAACAATCATGCAGCACCCGCCAGTTCTTTATCGTGGGTGAATTCGCCATTCCAGTTTCTCTTCATGGGTAATGCACCTCTAAGATACTGGCGATAAATCCAGACCGCCCCTTTCTGGAGAAGAACTGGTGTATACGAATAAAACCCTTCTTCATAACCTGAATCGATATAGTGGTGACGTTCGGTCAGATACAGATCTCGGGCATATGCCTTTACACGCCATGCGGGGCTTCGCGATTCAGGACGCTCGTCATAAAGCCAGTTGTGAGCCTCCAGAAATGCTGTGATACGCTGAACATTTACTCCATTAAGTTGCTTGCAGAACTGAACCGGTGTCATGCCAGGCTGGAATAAATTTTCCAGATGTTCGATGTATTGGGCCTGACGATGAACGTAACTAATTGCTCTGTTTTTAGCCTCATATTCATCCGCCCAGGCACGGGCAGCAGCAGCCGGATCGCTAAAATCTGGTAGGGATGTCATTGTGGTAAGACTGTAATTCCCCGTTTTACGAATTGACGGAATTACCTCCGATGTAATCCACCGTTTAAAACGTCTTGCCTGTTTTTTTCGACTTTTGATAATCAGCGCATAGAGCCCGGATTCATTGACCAGCAAAGGCTTACGTCCCGAACCTAAGTAATCCTTATATTCGGTTTTATCTTCATCATCGATGGACTGAAGGGAGATAGCAGTATTTGTCAGCCCCAGCGCGTTACATATATCCACGGCAAAAAACCATGGTGTTGAATCAATGACCACACTACGAACTGATGACAACAATTCACCAGTGCTTGATTTAAAATCGAAAACTTTGATATTGTTTTTCACGTAATATCTCCGACGATAAACCCGACTGGCCGGTTTTCTCTGCCGGCCTTTCTTATTTCTGCCAACCAATAACCTGAAATACCCCCATTTTCGGGTAATACCAGCAAGTCCCTCGCGGTTCTGCTTCCTCCATAACCCGATAAAAAGCAGCCATAAACGGTTCCACAGCAACAATTGCGCGACGAGACAACAATCCATCCGGCCTCATGAACTCATGGGGGTCGGTAGGGATCTGATATGCGTTCACCAGATTGCGGCATTTCGCATCTGACATACCCGTTTTCGCTACCAGCTGACGGTAGCCTGCATAACCATCGCGTATGGTGCCTCTTTTGATTCGCTCGACGGTTTCAGTAACGTAGGTGACTTTCTCTTCCACCTGCTCAAGACGTCTTTGTTGGCGAACAGCTTCAAGCGCCATTGCAGCAACCATTTCGATCTGGCTCATTGGTTTGCGGATTTGTTTTTCCAGTTCACGCCAGCGATCTACCAGGCAGGCGGTGAATTCAGGGCAAAGCTGTGCGACAACAATGATGCTGTCGCGTTTGCCTCGTTCACCTTCGAATACATACGCGCTAGAAAATCGGCGAGGGCCAAGTGATTGTTTATTCTCAATTTCCACAGACTGTGGAAATTGGATGATTCCCTTTTTAGCCAGTGTTTCAATAGTTCTCTTAACACTATCTGGTCTGCTTCCCACCAGCTCAGCTATCTCAATACTGGTCATGGATGCTTTATCGGTAAAAATTGTTGTATTCACTGTTTATCTCCTTCGCACACTCCATCTTCTGTGTGCGCTAAACTTGGGTGTGGGAAAAGCTCCGGTAGATCAGGACGAAATTCATACGCCTGGACTTTCCCATCGACCGCCTTAACCAGAGACGGAACAAATTCAGGAGAAATTTTTTTCTTCCCATTCAGCCAGTCGCAAATTGTTGACTGCGCGCGACCACAACGCCTAGCCAGAGCAATCTGGCTTCCCGCAATATCTACAGCCTTGGCTATACCTTCATTTTTCATATCGACCTCCAACCTGATTTCATTCACTATAGCGATTGATTAAAGCGATTGCAATGTACGGAAAAGCGGTTTGTGTATATATCGCTAAGGCGATACACTAAAAGGGCAGAAAAAGGAGGACTTATGAGCTTTTCAGACAGGCTACAGTTAGCTATGACTATCCGCGGATACTCGCAGGGAAAACTGGCCAGAGAGGTTGGCATGGCTCAATCGAGCGTAAATAAACTGGTTAATGGTGCCACAGGCTCCAGGAAAGTTGTGGAGATAGCCAATACCCTGAACGTGCGCCCCGAGTGGCTATCGTACGGTGTTGGTCCTATGACCCCAGAAGAAAGCACATCCTGCAATCCGACACCACAGGAATCATATTCCCCGCTGGAAAATGATAAGGATATTTTTCGTGTGGAAGTCCTGGATATCGCTGCCAGCGCGGGACCAGGAACATTCCTTGTTTCAGATTTTGCAGAAACGGTCCATGCTATAGAATTTTCACATGACGCCGCAAGACGTCTGTTCTGTAGCAGGCCAGCAAATATCATAAAGATGATAACAGTTGATGGCGACAGCATGGCTCCTACTCTGTGTGCAGGAGATCAGGTGTTTGTCGACGTATCCGTCAGAAATTTTGAAACTGACGGTATCTATATTTTTATTTTTGGGCACACCTTCCATATCAAACGCCTGCAAATGCAAGGGATGCAACTTGCTGTTATATCAGACAATCCGGCCTACAAGGAATGGTTTATAAGTGAATCAGCTGAAGAACATCTATTCATAATGGGGAAAGTTCTCATTCATCAGTCAATCCAGTATAACAGGGTCGGATAAGTCAACATCACCGGCAGCTGTATTGCGCAGCTGCTCTACTTTCCTGTATCTCAACTCCCTACGTATCGTCTCATTTCTCTCATAATCTGTTCTTTGCTGCCCAAAATGCATAGCTATAGCGATTGACATAACCAAACGCTTTGGCTATTGTAAAATTAAAACAACAGGAGGCTCATATGAAGCATGCAGTTAAGGTGATGGATGAAATTGCAGCACAAATACAAGAAAGCGGCTCGCTGCTTGGAATGATCTATTCCTACATGTCAGAAAACGGAGCAGAAAGTGAGAGGGTTTATAATGCAATCAGATGCCTGATGCGTTCCCTGCAAAAAACAGAAGAAACTGCATCAATTTTTGCAGAAAAACTATGTGAGGCAAAAGCTATGGTTTCGCATGGTCACTTTTTTGGAAAAATCCGTGCCCAACGTGAAGCCTGCGGCTTGACGACCACCGAACTTGCCAAACTGCTTGATCTCGATGAAGAGATCATCCTGCAATGGGAGAGCGGAGAGTTCGAACCGACCATCAGCATGCTTATCCCCCTGGCAAACGTCATTGGGTGCGATCCGCTTTCTTTGCTGGATGAAAAAGATAGCGCGTCTGTTATTCGCGTAAATGCGCCTGAAGTCTACGTGGAAAGTATTGGCGCACGCATCAAAAGCGCACGTAAAAAACTGGGCTTAACGGAAGCTGATCTTGCCCGCATGATTAATACCTATAGCGACCCCATAAACGACTGGGAATGCGGCATCTGTGAAGTTCCTGCTGATCAGATAGTACCACTGGCCAGTGCTCTTAATTGTGACCTGATGTGGTTGTTAACAGGCAAATCAGAAGCAAAGGAGTAACAACAATGACTGGCAATATCCATGATAAGTATGAAGGCTTATGCCTGGCACCGGATTCCTTTGCAAACAATATCCATAATTTATTATGCGCAGTTGTTGTATTACAAATGTCAGACAACGACGCAATAAAAAGAACAGGTGATGAAGTTCTTGAATTTGCACGTTGCTATGCTGAAGCAGCTGCTGAAAAAGAACTAACCAGTTAAATAGAACAAGTCATCTCCGGATAATATATTACGGCTTAATCGCCGGGGATTATCACACCCTTAATCCACAGGAGGTTTTATATGACCTTTATAAAACATAAGGCATCACACAAAACAGCCTGCCTTATTGCACAGCACGGGAAAAATTACATGCATATTGCCTGCTTGTTTCTGCGTAAAGCATATGGGAGATAATAATGCATCAGAAAACAGCAGAACACGAGCAAACCAGAGTATTGCTGACCATCAAAAACGGGAAAGTAATATTAATTCGTCATGTTCATGACGATGAACTTGTAGGAAGTCTTTCAACATTCCTGTTTATTGCAGAAAAGGCAGGATATGACGTTATTGCACCAGCAGATGAAGATGAGGAGTAAATATCATGCAATACGCTGAATTCCAGGCTGAAGCAACAGCCACAGGTATACGAACTGGCAGTATGACTATTGATTATCACGACGCAATCCGCCGTCTGGATGCAGGTGAATTCGATCATCCTAATGTGAAAGGTTTGCAAATCCTTCAATGCCTCGCACAAGCCGACAATGCAGGATTACTGGGTAAACTCCCTGTTGAGATGAAGGTAGCCCAGTGGCGCTGGTTGTACGTGACGACATTCATCAACGAAGAAGAAAACAAGAATGGCACTATTGATATCCCAAACGAACACGGAACAACAGATCGCGCCGTAATATATAACGGGAAGCATGGGGTTATGACGATATATCCCGGCCCCATTCGGTTTGCCTTACAGCAGTATATTGAATGGAATTTAATTCAAAAATACGGCAAGGCAGAAGGAATGGGTAGAGCGCTGTTTCTTTATCAGAAAATGCTCATTACATACCCAGATAAAGGTTTCATTGTTTCAGACATGGGGCGAGAAGGGCTTGAACTCCTTCTGGATGAAATGATTAACGACCTGAATACTCATGGTATGCCAGAAGGCCAGTGACACATTAAATATTAAGAAGAATATAATTCTTCCGTTTTTTACTAACCATTTATATGAAAAACAACCGTGAATTAAGCAGAGTAAAACTGCTTTTAATCCTTGCTACAGTACTGACAATAACAGAAATCATTATTCTCTTTATTGCGCTGTCTGTCAGTTAAAAATATCGGGATACCACATACCAATGAGACTGTATTTCACAATAGTAATTTTACTGGCAATTATCGCATGCATTTACGGATTACTCGTTCCGTTCCTTATATCCATGAAGGATACGATAGCAGTTACTTCTGGCTTTGCACTGGCGTTTCTGACCCCGCCCTGCATTTATGCCATTTACAAGGGTCTTTCTTTCACTAAGGATAAAAAATGAAAAAAATTATTTTTGCTTTAGCCATTGTTCTGCCGATCATTGGCCTTGTCGGCTGCGATCGCGTTGAACCCGGTAATGTTGGCATCAAAGTAAATAAACCGGGCGACGATAAAGGCGTCGGTGAGGTGGTCGGTGTTGGTCGCTACTGGACTGGCTGGAATACTGAAGTTTACATCTTCCCAACCTTCAAACAAATGAAGACCTACGATGAGCCGTTCAGCTTCCAGATGAGTGACGGCACAACCATCGGCTATCACATCGGTGTTGCCTACAAAGTTGATCCATCCAAAGTTACCACGGTGTTTCAGACCTACCGCAAAGGCGTGGATGACATTACCGACACTGACCTGCGCCAGAAGATCGCCGACGCACTCAATCGACTGGCCAGCAAAATGACCACTGACAAATTTATCGACGGCGGGAAGTCTGAACTACTGGATGCAGCTCTTAAAGACATTCAGGCAGAAATGACGCCCATAGGTATTCAGGTAATGAGTCTCTCATATGTGGGTAAGCCGGAGTACCCGCCAACCGTTATCGACAGCATTAATGCCAAAGTCACGGCGAACCAGAAAACCCTGCAACGCGAACAGGAAGTAAAACAGCGCGAAGCGGAAGCTAACATGTTGCGCGCGGAAGCTGCCGGACAGGCAGATGCGATTCGCACAAAAGCCCAGGCCGAGGCCGATGCTATTCGTTTACGCGGTGAAGCTCTGCGCCAGAACCCTGGCGTCATGGAGCTGGAAGCCATCAACAAGTGGAACGGTACACTGCCGCAATACATGACCAGTGGTGCCAATACACCATTTATCCAGATTAAATAACTTACACGCCCGGCAAACCGCCGGGTTAATGGAAAATCAGATGAACAACCAGAATACTCAACCGCAAATAATGAACTATGACCCGAATCTGACGTCGTGCGGACGCATGGCAAAACAAACCGTTCGATTAACTTTCGGACTATGGGAATACCGCGAAACATTCGAAGTTACTGTCGGCGGCAATCTGACCGGACTGGATGTTATCAATTGCGCTATTGAAAGCCTGTACGCAACGCTGCCTTATGAAGAAGTCCTGGATGAGCGCACAGGGAAAACGGATATCATGGCCACCATTAATATTGGCGAACTGATATGCCAGGATGAAGACCTGTCCGGGGAACTCTGGCTTGCCGGGATGCTTATCTCAGCAGAAATTATCAGCATTGAACCCGCTACAAACATACGGCTCTGAAGTTCTCACTATTCAGAGAGCAGGAGAAAAAATGTTCGCTCTGATTAATCAGGGACAACTGTATACCGACAGTGCCGGTTACCCGGTAAAAATTGTTCGCTGCATAAACAACACCGTGTTGTACAGAAGATGTGAAGCGAATGTTTGAAGTGTGGTGCCACTGCCGTGGATGAAAGTTTTATGAGGTTGGCATGCAGACAATCATCTATCAGATAACCCCCAGCAAATGGTGTACGGAGAGAGTCCTCATTGCATCAACAGGGCTAAAGCCTGGCACCATCGAGCGGGCCAGAAGAAAGTCATGGATGCAGGGAAAAGAATACCGCCATTACGCTGTAGAAGGCGATCCGGGGCATTACAGTGAATGCCTGTACAACATCGAAGAAATTATGCGATGGATCGAAAACCAGAAACAACCAGGTGCCAAAAATGCAAGTTCCGGTTAACCTGTTAATGCTCCTGGACGTCTGGGAGGTTTTATGAGTAACGCATCATACCCGACAGGCGTTGAAAACCATGGAGGATCACTCCGTATATGGTTTCACTATAATGGCAAACGTGTCAGAGAAAACCTCGGTGTTCCTGACACCGCCAAAAACCGGAAGATCGCTGGTGAGCTTCGCACTTCAGTTTGTTTTGCAATCAGAATGGGGAGTTTCGACTACGCCGCGCAGTTCCCTAATTCCCCTAACCTGAAACACTTTGGTCTGGGAAAAAGAGAGATAACCGTTAAGGCACTTTCGGAAAAATGGTTGGACCTTAAGAAAATTGAGATTTGTGCGAATGCACTTAACCGTTACCAGTCAGTAATTAAAAACATGTTACCAATGTTAGGTGAAAAAAAACTGGTTTCATCCATAACAAAAGAGGATTTACTTTTCGTAAGGAGAGATTTGTTGACCGGTTACCAAAAGCTTTCTAATGGAAAGACTTCTTCCATAAAAGGGCGCTCAGTGGTCACGGTAAACTACTATATGACAACCATAGCTGGAATGTTTCAATTTGCAACAGATAATGGTTATACCTCAGGAAACCCATTTAACGGTCTGGCTCCCTTAAAAAAGTCCAAGGTAAAACCAGATCCTCTCACCCGTGACGAATTTATTCGTTTTATTGAGGCTTGCCGTCATCAACAAACAAAAAACCTGTGGATTCTCGCTGTATACACGGGTATTCGTCACGGGGAGTTGGTATCGCTGGCATGGGAAGATATAGACCTTAAAGCAAGGACTATAACCATCCGTAGAAATTATACAAAACTTGGCGAATTCACTCCACCAAAAACCGATGCTGGCACCGGAAGGACAATTCATCTGGTTCAACCAGCTATTGATGCTCTTAAAAGCCAGGCGGAAATGACCATGCTTGGAAAGCAACATTCTGTAGAGGTAAAGCAGAGGGAATATGGGAGAACTGCTGTGCATAAATGTACTTTTGTTTTTAGCCCTCAGGTAATAAAACAGCAGCAGTTGTCTGGACCTCACTACAAAGTTGACTCCATCAGGGAGTCATGGACAAGTATCTTAAAACGCGCAGGTCTGAGACACAGAAAATCGTACCAATCCAGGCATACTTATGCATGCTGGTCACTTGCCGCTGGAGCTAATCCTAGTTTTATCGCAAGCCAGATGGGCCACACAAACGCACAAATGGTATTCAATGTTTACGGAGCATGGATGAAAGACAACAATCACGAACAGATAGAACTCCTTAACAAAAGACTATCTGAAAGTGTCCCATGTATGCCCCATAAGAAAGTGGGGTAAAATAAAAACTTGTAAAATCAGTTAGTTTACCCTTAATCCCTGTCACGTTACGCGCGTGGCAGAGGCGTTACGGATTGCTGAAACCGCAACGGACAGACGGCGGTCATCGGCTGTTCAACGATGCCGATATTGACCGGATCCGCGAGATCAAACGCTGGATCGACAACGGCGTGCAGGTCAGCAAAGTTAAAATGCTGCTCAGTAATGAAAATGTTGATGTGCAGAACGGCTGGCGCGATCAGCAAGAAACATTACTGACTTACTTGCAAAGCGGCAATCTGCATAGCCTGCGAACGTGGATCAAAGAGCGCGGTCAGGATTACCCCGCCCAGACGCTCACCACGCATTTGTTTATTCCTCTGCGTCGACGGCTTCAGTGCCAACAACCGACTCTCCAGGCGCTGCTGGCGATCCTCGACGGCGTACTGATCAACTACATCGCCATCTGTCTGGCTTCGGCACGTAAAAAAAAGGGTAAAGATGCGCTGGTGGTTGGCTGGAATATTCACGATACCACCCGTCTGTGGCTGGAGGGCTGGATTGCCAGTCAACAAGGATGGCGCATTGATGTCCTCGCCCACTCGCTCAATCAACTACGCCCTGAACTGTTCGAAGGCCGTACATTGCTGGTGTGGTGCGGTGAAAATCGAACCTCCGCCCAACAACAGCAACTCACCAGTTGGCAAGAACAAGGCTATGATATTTTCCCACTCGGCATTTAATGATTCGTTAACAAATGCGCTTTACTGTACAATCCTTTCGTTAACATAAGGAGTGCATTATGCGCATAGCTAAAATTGGGGTCATCGCCCTGTTCCTGTTTATGGCGTTAGGCGGAATTGGTGGCGTCATGCTCGCAGGTTATACCTTTATTTTGCGTGCTGGCTAAGCGCCTGCACCAGCCTTTCAAACAGGCGGTCTGCGATGATCGCCGCCAGTGCCACCAGTAACGCCCCCTGGATCACATACGCGGTATTAAATCCGCTAAGCCCGATGATGATGGGCGTACCCAGCGTGCTGGCCCCTACCGTTGAGGCGATCGTCGCCGTACCAATGTTGATAATCACCGAAGTTCGCACGCCCGCCAGAATCACCGGAGCCGCCAGCGGTAGCTCGACCTTACGCAGTCGCTGACCACGACTCATTCCCATACCTTTCGCAACTTCTGTCACGCTGGCATCAATCGCTCCCAGCCCGGCAAGTGTCGCCTGCAGGACGGGCAGCACACCGTAAAGGATCAAGGCGATAATCGCTGGTTGCAGACCAAACCCGATCACCGGAACGGCGATCGCCAGCACTGCGACGGGCGGAAAAGTCTGTCCAACGGCGGCAATAGTTTCCACCAGTGGGCGAAATTCCGCGCCCCACGGGCGAGTGACAGCAATTCCGGCACCAGTACCAATGATCACCGCAAACAAACTCGAAATTCCCACCAGCCAGAAATGAGCCAGTGCCAGAGCGGCAAAACTTTCTTGCTGATAAACGGGTCGTGGCAGTTGAGGGAACAAGGCAGCAAACAGCGGCTGGCTGTAAGGCAGCCAGAAAATCAGTGCCACAAACAAAGCAATGAGCCAGAACAGCGGATCGCGCAACATCTTCATACGCTTACGCCTCCTCCAGCAGATCCTGAAAATGCAGCGTGCCGCTAGGCTGGCCCTGCGTGTTCACCACCGGCAGCACCTCGCATCCCCGCGCGACAAACAGGGAGAGCGCATCGCGCAGCGTCATCTCTTCTGCCAGTGCCTCACCTTCTGCCCGTTCTTCGCGACGCACGTAATCCGCCACACTACGTAACGAAAGCAGGCGCACACCCAGTTCACTACGTCCAAAAAACTGGCGGACAAAATCATTCGCCGGACGAGTCAGCATCGTCAGCGGATTCCCCTGCTGCACCACTTCACCGTGATCCATCAATACCAGATGTTCTGCCAGCCGTAGCGCCTCATCAATATCATGAGTGACCAGCACAATGGTACGCCCCAGCAAACGGTGAATGCGCGTCATCTCTTGTTGCAACGCGCCGCGCGTTACCGGGTCCAGTGCGCCAAAAGGTTCATCCATCAGTAAGACTTGCGGATCGGCAGCCAGTGCGCGCGCTACTCCCACACGTTGCTGCTGACCACCGGAAAGCTGATGCGGATAACGCTCACGTAAATTTGACTCCAGCCCCAGTAGCGCCATTAATTCGTCGATACGATCGTCAATCCTCGCCCGCGACCATTTTTGTAATTGCGGCACGGTGGCAATGTTTTGTGCCACGCTCCAGTGGGGAAACAGGCCAATAGATTGAATGGCATAGCCCATACGGCGGCGCAACTCCAGTACTGGCAGCGAGCGAATTTCTTCTCCGGCAAAGCGGATCTCTCCGCTGTCATGTTCCACCAGGCGGTTAATCATTTTCAGGGTGGTGGATTTGCCGGAGCCAGATGTGCCAATCAGCACCGAAAAACTCCCTTCCTGAAAATTGAGATTGAGATCGTTAACGGCTTTTTGTGCGCCAAACAGTTTGCTGACATGGCTAAATTCAATCATTACGTTTCACCTTCAACAGTGCGATAAGTAAATCGAACAGCGCATCGATCAGCACCGCCAGAACAATTACCGGGATCACCCCCAGCAACACTAAATCAATGGCGCTGCTTAGCAGCCCCTGGAAAACCAGCGCACCAAAACCGCCTGCGCCGATTAACGCCGCAATCACCGCCATGCCTACAGTTTGCACCATCACCACCCGCAGGCTGCGCAGAAATACCGGTAACGCCAGCGGTAACTGAACATGCAGGAATCGCTGCGCCCCGCTCATCCCCATCGCTCTGGCGCTCTCCAGCACATCGCGCGGGATCTGGTTCAAGCCTACTACCACGCCGCGCACCAGCGGCAGCAAGGCATAGAGCACCAGCGCAATCAGTGCGGGTGTCATTCCGGTTCCTGCTATGCCGAGCTTCCCCAGCCACGGAAAGGCCGTCACCAGCGCGGCAAGCGGCGCAATCAACAGGCCAAAGAGCGCCACCGAAGGCACGGTCTGAATGACATTGAGCAGAGAAAAAATCGCCCCCTGCCGCGCGGTGGAAAAGTAGCACCAGATGCCCAATGGCACACCAATCACTAACGCAGGCAGCACCGCACCAAACAGCAACGTCAGATGTTGAGCCAGCGCGTCGTCAAACACATCCTGACGGTTGGCGTATTCTTTCATTAGCGAGAGATCGTTAAGCGTGCCGGAGTAAAGCAACCACAGCGGAATAATGGCAATCTGCATATGCAACAACCAGCGCCACAGCGGATGCGTGGAGATTCGGCGGATGGCATCGCTACAGGCCAGCAATGCCAGCGCCGCAGCCAGCCAGAAACCACTGCCGAGGCTGGTACGCGCCAGCGCACTGCCATTTTGCGCCAGTTGGGTCGCCGCCTTTCCAGCTCCCCACACCAGCAATACGAAGACGAATTGCGCCAGAATGAGTGCAAAAATGCTGCCTTTTTTAGCGGGAATAAAACAGGCTGTCAGCCAGGCGCAACCAACGCCCACCAGCATCCAGATCGTTTGCGGCCACAGTTGCCAGAGATGACGCCCTTCACCCGAGACTAAACGATTAGGCGCGTAGCTGATAAACGGCAGCGCTGCTGCGATTGCCGTCAGCAACAGCAGCAGCGCCAGAACAGGATTAATACGTAGATAAGTCACGGGAAATTACTTCGCCCACCCTTTTTGTTTCAGGTAGTCGGCAGCCACTTTTTTGGCATCCAGTCCTTCCACTGCAATGCTGGCATTCAGTTGCTGCAATGTTTTTGCATCGAGGCTGGCGAAGACTGGCTGTAGCCACTGTGCCATTTGCGGATACTCTTTCAGCACCGACTCACGCACCACTGGTGCAGGCGCGTAGATAGGTTGCACGCCTTGCGGATCGCTTAAGGTTTGCAGCCCCAGCGCCGCGACCGGACCGTCAGTGCCGTAAGCCATTGCGGCATTAACGCCAGAAGTTTGCTGGGCAGCGGCTTTAATCGTCACCGCCGTGTCGCCACCAGCCAGTGACAGCAACTGATCCTGACCGAGCTTAAAGCCATAGGCTTTTTCAAACGCGGGTAAGGCATCGGCGCGTTCGATAAACTCTGCCGAGGCTGCCAGTTTGAAGGTGCCGCCCTCTTTCAGATAACGACTCAGGTCAGCAAGCGAAGTGAGTTTGTTTTTCTCTGCCACATCCTGACGCACGGCGATGGTCCAGGTGTTATTTGCAGGTGCGGGCGTCAGCCAGATTAACTTGTTTTGCTCTGCATCGAGTTTTTTGACTTTCTCGTAACCTTGCTGCGCGTTTTTCCACGCTGCATCGTTTTCATCTTTAAAGAAAAACGCGCCATTGCCGGTATATTCCGGATAGATATCCAGTTCACCGGAAGTAATCGCCCCGCGCACCACAGGAGTCGTTCCGAGTTGCACTTTATTGACCGTCGGTACGCCGTGGCTTTCCAGTACCTGCAAAATGATATTGCCGAGCAGCGCGCCTTCAGTATCGATTTTTGAACCGACTTTAACGGGGGAAGCCGCGTGCAGCGGCAGGCTCACGGCTGCCAACAAAACCAGTGAACCTGCCCAGACCTTTGAGAGTGGCATGATGCTTTCCTCATTCTTTTACTGTTGTTTTCAGCGAATTAAGAGAAAAGCATAGTTGATAATGGCGGGATTAGCCTGAGCGGACGGATTCAGTTGCAGAATCAGATAAATACTTAAGAGGCATATTCGGTCCGGCGTTTCCTGCCGGATGCGGCGCGAGCGCCTTATCCGGCCTACAAAGGGCGAAAATTCAGCAAGTTAAGATATGAACATCAGGCAAAGGGCGCAAATGTCACGCCCTTACTAAAGCATTACAGCAACTCAAACTCGCCTTTCTTAACGCGTGCGGAATCAGTGCCGATAAAGACATTGAACTTGCCAGGCTCGGCGTCATATTTCATCTGTTGATTCCAGAACTTCAGCGCCTCGATATCAATCGGGAAGCTAACGGTCTGAGTTTCGCCCGGTTTCAGGGTGATTTTCTCAAAGCCTTTCAGCTGTTTCACCGGACGACTCATGGAAGCCGTCACATCCTGCAAGTACATCTGCACTACCGTGGCCCCTTCGCGTTTACCGGTGTTCGTCACCTGCACGCTGGCCGTCACTTTGCCGTCACGCTTCATGGTCGGCGCAGAAAGTTTCACATCAGAGACGGTGAAAGTGGTATAGCTCAGACCATAGCCGAACGGATAAAGCGCCCCGTTAGCTTCATCAAAATAACGCGAAGTGTATTTGTTCGGCTTGTCGGCATTATACGGACGACCGGTGTTCAGATGGCTGTAGTACACCGGGATCTGCCCGACAGAACGCGGGAAGGACATCGGCAGCTTGCCGGACGGGTTGTAATCGCCAAACAACACATCGGCAATTGCATTACCGCCTTCAGTCCCCGCAAACCAGGTTTCCAGAATCGCATCAGCCTGCTGATCTTCTTTCACCAGCGCCAGCGGACGCCCGTTCATCAGCACCAGCACCAGCGGTTTACCGGTGGCTTTCAGCGCCGCAATCAAGTCACGTTGGCTTTGCGGAATAGTAATATCGGTACGGCTGGAGGCCTCGTGCGCCATCCCCTGTGCTTCACCGACTACAGCCACCACCACATCAGATTGTTTCGCCGTCTGCACCGCTTCATCAATCATCTCTTGCGGCGAACGCGGATCGACTTTGACCGCTTCTTCATACTGATTCAGGAAATCGATAATGCCTTTGTCACTGGTAACGTTCGCCCCTTTGGCATACAGCACTTTACCGTTTTCACCGACGGCATTTTTAATCCCGGTCAGCACGGTCACGGATTGATCTGCAACACCTGCCGCCGACCAGCTTCCCATCACGTCACGCTTGCTGTCTGCCAGCGGGCCAACCACCGCAATGGTTGCGGATTTTTTCAGCGGTAACGTTTCGAGACGGTTTTTCAGCAACACCAGGCTTTCACGCGCCACTTCACGCGCTTCTTTGCGGTGCAAGCGGCTTTCGGCATTGGTATCCACCGGGTCAGACTCTTTCGGACCGAGATGGCTGTATGGGTCGTTAAACAACCCCATATCATATTTAACGTTCAGTACATGGCGGGCAGCATCGTCCAGCTCTGCCATCGTCACTTTACCGGATTTAATCAACCCAGGCAGATACTTCGAGTAGTACTCGTCGCTCATACTCATGTTGATTCCGGATTTCAGCGCCACGCGCACCGCATCTTCCGGGTCTGCCGCCGTGCCATGTTTAATCAGCTCTTTGATTGCACCGTGATCGGAAACGGTGATGCCTTTAAAGCCCCACTGGTCGCGCAGAACATCTTTCAGCAGCCAGGAATCGGAGGTGGCTGGCGTGCCGTTCAGCGAGTTCAGCGCCACCATCACCGCGCCGCTGCCTGCGTCCAGCCCCGCTTTGTACGGCGGCATATAATCATTAAACAGGCGCTGCGGACTCATATCGACGGTGTTGTACTCTTTACCGCCTTCTACCGCACCGTATGCGGCAAAGTGTTTGACGCTGGTCATCACCGAGTAGCGATCTGCCGGGCTTTTACCCTGCATCGCTTCCACCATGGTTTTACCCATTATTGAGGTGAGATACGTATCTTCGCCAAAACCTTCGGAAGCACGTCCCCAGCGCGGATCGCGCGAGACATCGACCATCGGTGCCCAGGTCATATTCAGGCCATCATCTGCCGCTTCATAAGCAGAGACACGTCCGACCGTTTTCACTGCATCGAGGTTAAAAGACGAGGCCAGACCGAGGCTAATCGGGAACACCGTGCGCTGACCGTGCAGCACGTCGTAAGCAAAGAAAAGAGGAATTTTCAGGCGGCTTAATTCCATCACCTGATCCTGCATGGCGCGGATATCCTGACGGGTTACGGTGTTGAAAATCGCCCCAACCTGACCGTCTTTGATCATCTCGCGGATCGCCTCTTTCGGGTTATCCGGGCCGACGCTGATTAAGCGCAGCTGACCAATTTTCTCATCAACTGTCATTTTCTTAAGCAGTTCGGTGACGAACGCATCCCGCGCTTCGGGCGTTAATGGATGGTTGCCGAATAAATCATCCGCCAGTGCTGGCTGCAGGGCCAGACTCACCGCGATTCCTACTGAACATAGCCATTTCATATGGATTTTTCTTCCTTTGTTGCCCGACGTGGCAGCGAAAATGGTGCAAAAACCGTAGTTTGCCATAAGCATGATGGAGAGAGAAAAAGAATGCTCAGTTTATTGTCTGAATTTTCAAAATATTCACTCGCTGAATTGTTATACAAGGCGCTATTCTAGTTTGTGATATTTTTTCGCCACCACAAGGAGTGGAAAATGTCTTCCATGACAACAACTGATAATAAAGCCTTTTTGAATGAACTTGCTCGTCTGGTGGGTTCTTCACACCTGCTCACCGATCCCGCAAAAACGGCCCGCTATCGCAAGGGCTTCCGTTCTGGTCAGGGCGACGCGCTGGCTGTCGTTTTCCCTGGCTCACTACTAGAATTGTGGCGGGTGCTGAAAGCCTGCGTCACCGCCGACAAAATTATTCTGATGCAGGCCGCCAATACAGGCCTGACCGAAGGATCGACGCCAAACGGTAACGATTATGATCGCGATGTCGTTATCATCAGCACCCTGCGTCTCGACAAGCTGCACGTTCTTGGCAAGGGCGAACAGGTGCTGGCCTATCCGGGCACCACGCTCTATTCGCTGGAAAAAGCCCTCAAACCGCTGGGACGCGAACCGCACTCAGTGATTGGATCATCGTGTATAGGCGCATCGGTCATCGGCGGTATTTGTAACAACTCCGGCGGCTCGCTGGTGCAACGTGGCCCGGCGTATACCGAAATGTCGTTATTCGCGCGTATAAATGAAGACGGCAAACTGACGCTGGTGAACCATCTGGGGATTGATCTGGGCGAAACGCCGGAGCAGATCCTTAGCAAGCTGGATGATGATCGCATCAAAGATGACGATGTGCGTCACGATGGTCGTCACGCCCACGATTATGACTATGTCCACCGCGTTCGTGATATTGAAGCCGACACGCCCGCACGTTATAACGCCGATCCTGATCGGTTATTTGAATCTTCTGGTTGCGCCGGGAAGCTGGCGGTCTTTGCAGTACGTCTTGATACCTTCGAAGCGGAAAAAAATCAGCAGGTGTTTTATATCGGCACCAACCAGCCGGAAGTGCTGACCGAAATCCGCCGTCATATTCTGGCTAACTTCGAAAATCTGCCGGTTGCCGGGGAATATATGCACCGGGATATCTACGATATTGCGGAAAAATACGGCAAAGACACCTTCCTGATGATTGATAAGTTAGGCACCGACAAGATGCCGTTCTTCTTTAATCTCAAGGGACGCACCGATGCGATGCTGGAGAAAGTGAAATTCTTCCGTCCGCATTTTACTGACCGTGCGATGCAAAAATTCGGTCACCTGTTCCCCAGCCATTTACCGCCGCGCATGAAAAACTGGCGCGATAAATACGAGCATCATCTGCTGTTAAAAATGGCGGGCGATGGCGTGGGCGAAGCCAAATCGTGGCTGGTGGATTATTTCAAACAGGCCGAAGGCGATTTCTTTGTCTGTACGCCGGAGGAAGGCAGCAAAGCGTTTTTACACCGTTTCGCCGCTGCGGGCGCAGCAATTCGTTATCAGGCGGTGCATTCCGATGAAGTCGAAGACATTCTGGCGTTGGATATCGCTCTGCGGCGTAACGACACCGAGTGGTATGAGCATTTACCGCCGGAGATCGACAGCCAGCTGGTGCACAAGCTCTATTACGGCCATTTTATGTGCTATGTCTTCCATCAGGATTACATAGTGAAAAAAGGCGTGGATGTGCATGCGTTAAAAGAACAGATGCTGGAACTGCTACAGCAGCGCGGCGCGCAGTACCCTGCCGAGCATAACGTCGGTCATTTGTATAAAGCACCGGAGACGTTGCAGAAGTTCTATCGCGAGAACGATCCGACCAACAGCATGAATCCGGGGATCGGTAAAACCAGTAAACGGAAAAACTGGCAGGAAGTGGAGTAAAAATTACGGATGGCAGAGTATCGCCATCCGAATTCACTTAATCGTTCTGTGCCGTCTGCCCCGCCGCCGCCATTTGGGCGGCTTTTTGTTTTTTATAGCTCAACGCTGCTGCCGGCACAGGCATCACTTTACCGGTTTCAATCCAGGTACGCAGGCGGCTGGCATCGGCAAAATGGGTATATTTGCCAAACGCGTCCATCACTACCAGCGCCACCGGTTTATTATTGATAACCGTACGCATCACCAGACAATGGCCCGCCGCATTGGTAAAGCCGGTTTTGGTTAACTGAATATTCCAGTTATCGCGATACACCAGATGATTAGTATTGCGGAACGGCAGCGTATACGTCGGATTAGAGAAGGTTGCCATATCTTCCCGGGTAGTACTTAACTGCCCGATCAACGGATATTGTTTGCTGGCAATGAGCAGTTTGGTTAAGTCACGGGCAGTTGAAACGTTATGCACCGACAATCCGGTAGGTTCAACAAAGCGCGTGTTGTTCATTCCGAGCGATTTCGCTTTCGCATTCATTGCCTTAATAAAGGCTTTGTAACCACCGGGATAATGGTGCGCAAGGCTTGCCGCCGCGCGGTTTTCTGAAGACATCAGCGCCAGCAACAGCATATCTTTACGGCTGATTTCGCTATTCAGTCGTACGCGCGAATAGACCCCTTTCATCTCCGGCGTCTGGCTGATATCCACTTTTAGTTTTTCATCCAGCGGCAGTCGTGCATCCAGCACAACCATCGCGGTCATTAATTTGCTGATAGACGCAATCGGACGCACCAGATCCGGGTGGTTCGAATAGATCACTTTGTTGGTATTCAGATCAACAATCATCGCGCTACCGGAGGCAATTTCCGGTTGTGAAGCGGTGGTAGCGGCTGCCGTTTTCGCAACGGCCTGCGGTGCAAAAGGCACAGCCAGCATCAGGGCCAGGCTAAATAAAGAAACTCGAAATTTCGGCATGATGAGCATTCAGATAGTGGTTCACGCGCACGGGTTGCGCACCGCCGGAGTAAGGATTTACTGAGGCTAGCGACGCCATCATAACGAGCAAAAAGTGCGATCGTCAAAGGAGAATCGTGAGGAAATGCTGCATTGCTGACATTTACGCCAGCAATGCAACGTCAAAGAACTTTCTAGAACAAACGATAACCGTAGCCCCATAGTATAACGGTTAGGGCGAGCAGCACTTCCAGTACCAGCACGCCAATCGCCAGCGTCGAACTAGAGAAGCTAAGGCCTTCCTCTTTGTTGATATTCAGGAAGCTCGGAATACCAAGGTAAAGCAGGTAGCCGGTGTAAAACAGCGCCACCGTGCCGACCAGCGCACACAACCAGACCAGTGGATAAAGCGCCACCAGACCGCTTAAAAACAGCGGAGTTGCAACGTAGCCCGCGAAGACCATGCAGTGCGCAAGTGACGGACGCTGCGGATAATTACGCGCCATCCACCAGATGACCCGCCCCATCACCGCGACCCCAGCCAGCATAACGCCGTAAAACAAGACAGCCAGCGCCAGTCCGGTAAACCAGGATAACTTCAGGATAGTGCCATCGCCAAAATTCCAGCCAATCTGTGTAGTGCCAATGAAGGCGCAAATCACCGGAATCGCCGCCATCAGCAAAACGTGGTGGGTGTAATGGTGAGAAATCGTTTCGTTTTCGCGATTAATCACCTGCATTTCACGATCGGGATGGGAAAACAGTCCCCAGACATGGCTCATACCGCCCCCTTGTTGTGAGTTCATGAACCTGACAGTTCAAGTATAAGTCAGCTTGTGATTATTTTTTGTTCGCCCATGTAATTTTCACTGTCTGATGAACGTCCTTTTTCAGCGTGAATGATTCACAGGGTGTATGCTTACTGGCAACCAAAGGGAGACAGACTGGCCTATGGATCTCAATACACTTATCTCACAATATGGTTATGCCGCGCTGGTGATCGGTAGCCTGGCGGAAGGTGAAACCGTGACTTTGCTGGGAGGCGTTGCGGCGCATCAGGGGCTATTAAAGTTCCCGCTGGTGGTACTTTCTGTGGCGCTTGGCGGCATGATTGGCGACCAGGTGCTCTATCTGTGCGGGCGGCGGTTTGGCGGCAAGCTGTTACGCCGTTTCTCGAAACATCAGGATAAAATTGAGCGGGCGCAGAAACTTATCCAACGCCATCCGTATCTGTTTGTCATTGGTACGCGCTTTATGTATGGCTTTCGGGTGATTGGCCCGACGCTGATTGGTGCCAGCCAGCTGCCGCCGAAAATCTTTCTGCCGCTGAATATTCTCGGCGCATTTGCCTGGGCGTTGATTTTTACCACTATTGGTTACGCTGGTGGTCAGGTGATTGCGCCGTGGTTGCACAATCTCGACCAGCATTTGAAGCACTGGGTCTGGTTGATTCTGGTCGTGGTTCTGGTGGTGGGCGTGCGCTGGTGGCTGAAACGACGCGGGAAGAAAAAGCCGGATCATCAGGCGTAAAACCATTGCCCTGGATAAGGCGTTCGCGCCGCATCCGACATCCGGAGTACCATGCCTGATACGACGCTTGTGCGTCTTTTCATGCCGACCAAAATATTACCCAATGAAATATCCACGCACCTCACTGCGCTATTCTGGGTTGAACTGTGGATTCGCCAACATAAAGCCGCCATCCACTATCAACGACTGCCCGGTGGTGTAATTTGCGCCCTCCGAACAAAGCCACACCACCAGGCTGGCAATCTCATGCGTTGCGCCAAAACGCCGCAAGGGAATCGAAGGCTCCGCGTCGGGCTTCACGTCGCTGTCATCCATGCCATTCATTGGCGTGGCGATCGCCCCAGGCGCGACTGCGTTCACCAAAATCTTATGCCTGACCAGCTCCAGCGCCATCGCTTTGGTTAACCCACCGAGCGCATGTTTAGCGGCTGTGTAGGCGCTGGCATCCGGCAGCGGCGTATGTTCATGTACCGACGTAATGTTGATGATGCGACCGCCCTGCCCTTGTTTCACCATCTGACGAGCCGCAATTTGCGAGCATAAGAATGCACCATCGACATCAACGGTAAAAATCTTGCGCCACTCATCAAAAGCCATATCAAGAAACGGCGCTTTGGTCATTGCACCCGCATTATTCACCAGCACATCAATGCGCCCCAGCCGTTGAATGAGTTTCTCCAGCGCCAGTGCCCCTTCTGGTAGATTGCCGAGATCCAGCTGCACGATCTCCGCACGTACGCCGTGGCTAACTACCTCACGCGCGGTATCTTTTGCCCCTTCTTCATCTGAGTGCCAGGTAATACCAATATCAAACCCCTGCTGCGCCAGTAATAACGCGCACTCTTTGCCGATCCCCGAATCGGAGGCGGTAATAATCGCAACCTGTGCCATCGAGTTCTCCACTTAACGCTGAATAAACGTTAAGTATAGAAGGCGCATATCATCAGCGTTTGTAACCCCCGCCCAACGCACCAGTGAGTTGAATGGAGGCATCCAGCCACTGCCCTTGCAATAACAGGCCATTGGCCCGCTCACGCAGCGCGGGGATTCTGGCTTCGCTGACGCGGGAACCAGCAATGATGCCCGCGTTAAAGCGCGCCTGCGCAAGACCTACCACACGCAAGGCATCGCGCTCAATTTGCGCCTGATGCTGGTTTTTCTCCGCCAGTGTCTGAACCTGACTGGCTGCCCGCGCCACGTCATTCACCGCTTCAACCACCGCTTTGTTGTAGCTGGCGATAGACAAGTTGCTTTCGGCTTTTGCGATATCGAGATTGGCGTTAAGACGACCACTATCGAAAATGGGTAGCGTCAGGCCTGCCGTAACGCCCATTTGCTGCGCGGAATGACGGAACAGATCGCTTAAGTGCAACGCATCCTGTTGCAGGAAGGCCATCAGGTTGATGTCAGGATAAAATGCCGCTTTTGCCGCATCAATGGTGCTTAGCGATGACTCAACGTACCAGTGCGCCGCCTGCAAATCTGCCCGCCGGGCCAGTAAGGAGTACCCCAGTTCATCAGGAAGCTGGCTTGCCACTTTCGGCAACGCGACCGGTTTAAGCTTCAATGACTTTGTCTGGTTATTTGTAAGTGCGCTTAACCGTGCCTCAATAATTTTCATTTTCCCCGCGACATCGTTGAGCTGCTGCCGGGTTTTGCTGGCATTAATATCGGTTTCCACACCTTCAACTGAAGAAGTAATCCCGTTCTGATATAGCTGGCGATCGGTCGCGATAATGGTGTTCTGCTCTTTTTCTATTTGCTGCAAGACCGTGTTTAACGCCGCCTGGGTTTGCCACTCCCAGTACAGGCGGGCTACGCTGCCAGCCAGCAATTGGCGGGTTTGCTCGCGTTCCGCCGCCCGTGCTTTAACCGTACCCAGGCGGGCAGTAACCTCCGCCCGATTCTTTCCCCAGATATCGAGATGCCAGCCCGCCGTTAAGCCAAAAGTACCGTTGGTGTACCACGGGCCGGTCGTACCTGCGGCCGGATCGTTCAGAGCAAACGGCCCCATTAAGCCTTCTGCCGACATTTTTTGCCGCTCCATATCCGCCGAAAAGTCGATCTGCGGACCATCCTGAGTGGCAACTGCCTTCGCCTGGGCTTCAGCTAGCTGAATGCGCTGTTCAGCCACCTGCATATCCGGTGCGTTCTGTAGTGCATTGTTAATTAAGGAAGTGAGTTGATTATCGTGATACTCCAGCCACCATTGGCTGTCTGGCCAACCATTTTTCAGCGCCGTGGGTAATGCGGTGTCAACTTGTGCAGCGGGCGTTTGCTGGCTTAACGCCTGGCGGGTTTCATGCATAGGCGCACACCCGGCCAGCATCAGTAACAGCGGAAAACAGGCGATGGCTGGATAAAAGGAATCACGATTCATGGGGGAATAATCAGGTAAGAAAAGGTGCGCGGAGATTACCGTGTGTTGCGATATATTTTTTAGTTTCGCGTGGCAATACATCAGTGGCAATAAAACGACATATCCAGAAAAATATACACTAAGTGAATGATATCTTCCGATTTATCTTAATCGTTTATGGATAACGGCAAAGGGCTTCGTTTTTTCCTATACTTATTCAGCACTCACAAATAAAGGAACGCCAATGAAAATTATACTCTGGGCTGTATTGATTATTTTCCTGATTGGGCTACTGGTGGTGACTGGCGTATTTAAGATGATATTTTAAAATTAATTAATGTCATCAGGTCCGAAAATAACGAGAATATTTCAGTCTCTCATCCTGTTGCGCTCCTGTCATGTGCATTGCTTCATATAATCACTGGCGCAAGGAGCGCGCAGGGGGCGGCCAATCGCCGCCGCCCCCTGCACCCCCGGGCTCTGGCGAACAAAATCGCCGCTGCGCGGTGCCCTCGACTTATCCCTTACGGCTACCGGGTCGGGCGCGAGGTAACATCCCTGTAAAACGCGCCCTCAGCCCACATCCATGTGGGCTGCCCCGGCCTTCAGGGAACGCCTCGGCAATTTTGACGCCACCAAACAACCGTGCGGCCTATTGATAAAGAGCTAACACATTGTCAAAAAACATCACTATGGTTTTTTAGAGTTTCTCGATATCAATTGCCTGAATAGCCCTTGCAATATCAGGGGAATTATTCAACACCCGAACATGCTGAAATAATTCCGTTGCTTCATCGTATTCTTTACGCAAATAACTCAACCACTGTTTAATCCGCGCAACGTGATATAACCCGGTATCGCCCTGCTTTTCCAGACGGGTATATTTTTGCAGCAAAGCAACCACCTCCGGCCACGGCATTCGCGGTTCGTTATATTTTACCACCCGGCTCAGGTTGGGAATATTGAGCGCCCCGCGACCAATCATCACTGCGTCGCAGCCGCTGATCGCCATGCATTGTTGCGCGCTCTGCCAGTCCCAGATTTCACCGTTGGCAATCACCGGAATATTCAGCCGCTGGCGAATATCGCCAATCGCCTGCCAGTCAATATGCTCCGCGCGGTAACCCTGCTCTTTCGTCCGCCCATGCACCACCAGCTCCGTAGCGCCAGCCTGTTGAACCGCATCGGCGATTTCAAATTTCTTCTCACCGCTGTCCCAGCCCAGACGCACTTTCACGCTGACGGGCAAATGCGCCGGTACAGCTTCACGCATCGCTTTTGCACCCTGGTAGATGAGTTCAGGATCTTTGAGTAACGTCGCCCCGCCGCCGCTACCGTTAACCGTTTTCGACGGGCAGCCGCAATTGAGATCCACGCCCCAGGAACCTAACTCCACCGCACGGGCGGCGTTCTCTGCCAGCCATTGTGGGAACTGACCTAACAACTGCACGCGCACCAGCGTACCAGATGGTGTCCGGCTGGCGTTTTGTAGCTCAGGGCAAATGCGATGAAAGACTTTTACCGGCAGCAGTTGATCCACCACGCGGACAAACTCGGTGATGCACAGATCGTAGTCGTTAACTTCGGTCAGCAATTCACGCACCAGAGAGTCAAGCACTCCCTCCATCGGTGCCAGTAACACACGCATATCATCACCCGCAAAAAAATGAGGCGCTATGTTAGCGCCTATGGTCAGCGGATTAAAGGTCTGCAAAGAGGGATTGCTGCAAACTGCAATCCCTCTCTATGCTTGATGTATGCCTGAGTTCGCTGCGCATTGCGTAATGCCGGGGAGCGAAAAAATAAGCGCTGATTTCTTAATGTGATCGGTAGCACGTTTTACGAATTAATTGTATGATGAATCCATCTCATCTGGGGTGTTGATTATGAGTAAGACACTGAACATTATCTGGCAATATTTACGCGCTTTCGTCCTGATTTATGCCTGCCTGTATGCAGGCATTTTCATTGCTTCCCTGCTACCGGTAACCATTCCGGGCAGCATCATCGGGATGCTGATCCTGTTTGTCCTGCTGGCCTTGCAAATTCTTCCGGCAAAATGGGTCAATCCGGGGTGCTACGTACTGATTCGCTATATGGCGCTATTGTTTGTGCCGATTGGCGTAGGCGTCATGCAATATTTTGATTTGCTCCGCGCACAGTTTGGCCCGGTAGTGGTTTCCTGTGCAGTCAGTACGCTGGTGGTTTTTCTGGTGGTGAGCTGGAGTTCGCAACTGGTACACGGTGAACGTAAAGTCGTAGGTCAGAAAGGATCAGAAGAATGATGGCGAATATCTGGTGGTCATTACCGCTGACATTGATTGTCTTTTTTGCCGCCCGCAAACTGGCGGCACGGTATAAGTTTCCCTTGCTTAACCCGTTGCTGGTAGCAATGGTGGTGATCATTCCTTTTTTAATGCTGACTGGCATCTCTTACGACAGCTACTTTAAAGGTAGCGAAGTGCTAAACGATCTGCTGCAACCGGCGGTCGTCGCGCTGGCCTATCCTTTATATGAGCAGCTACACCAGATCCGCGCGCGCTGGAAATCGATCATCACCATCTGTTTTATCGGCAGCGTGGTTGCGATGGTGACGGGGACTTCCGTGGCATTGTTGATGGGCGCTTCACCGGAAATCGCCGCGTCAATCCTGCCGAAATCAGTCACCACGCCTATTGCAATGGCGGTTGGCGGCAGTATTGGCGGTATTCCGGCAATCAGCGCAGTTTGCGTGATTTTCGTCGGCATCCTCGGCGCGGTATTTGGCCATACATTGCTTAATGCGATGCGTATTCGTACCAAAGCTGCGCGCGGTCTGGCAATGGGGACTGCCTCGCACGCCCTCGGTACGGCGCGCTGCGCCGAGCTGGATTATCAGGAAGGTGCATTTAGTTCGCTAGCGCTGGTGTTATGCGGGATAATTACTTCGCTGATCGCACCGTTCCTTTTCCCGATTATTCTGGCAGTAATGGGCTAAAATTTGCGATGCGTCGCGCATTTTTGATGTATGTTTCACGCGTTGCATAATTAATGAGATTCAGATCACATATAAAGCCACAACGGGTTCGTAAACTGTTATCCCATTACATGATTATGAGGCAACGCCATGCATCCACGTTTTCAAACCGCTTTTGCCCAACTTGCGGATAACTTGCAATCTGCACTGGAACCTATTCTGGCAGACAAGTACTTCCCCGCTTTGTTGACCGGGGAGCAAGTCTCATCGCTGAAGAGCGCAACGGGGCTGGACGAAGACGCGCTGGCATTCGCACTACTTCCGCTGGCGGCGGCCTGTGCGCGTACGCCATTGTCGAATTTTAATGTTGGCGCAATTGCGCGCGGTGTGAGCGGAACCTGGTATTTCGGTGCCAATATGGAATTTATTGGTGCGACAATGCAGCAAACCGTTCATGCCGAACAAAGCGCGATCAGCCACGCCTGGTTGAGTGGTGAAAAAGCGCTTGCAGCCATCACCGTTAACTACACGCCTTGTGGTCACTGCCGTCAGTTTATGAATGAACTGAACAGCGGTCTGGATCTGCGTATTCATCTGCCGGGCCGCGAGGCACACGCGCTGCGTGACTATCTGCCAGATGCCTTTGGGCCGAAAGATCTGGAGATTAAAACGCTGCTGATGGACGAACAGGATCACGGCTATGCGCTGACGGGTGATGCGCTTTCTCAGGCAGCGATTGCGGCGGCAAACCGTTCGCACATGCCTTACAGTAAGTCGCCAAGCGGTGTCGCGCTGGAATGTAAAGACGGTCGTATTTTCAGTGGCAGCTACGCTGAAAACGCCGCATTCAACCCGACTCTGCCACCGTTGCAGGGAGCGTTAATTCTGTTGAATCTCAAGGGTTATGATTACCCGGATATCCAGCGCGCGGTTCTGGCAGAAAAAGCCGATGCGCCGTTGATTCAGTGGGATGCCACCTCCGCAACGCTGAAAGCTCTCGGCTGTCACAGTATCGACCGAGTGCTTCTCGCTTAAGCCTGGTGCCGGATGCGGCGTGAACGCCTTGTCCGGCTTGCCAGCCCTCTCCTGGTGTCGAAATTCCCGGCAAACAGTTTGCCGTTTCTTGCGCAAAACCAGCGGGTAAAGTAGCCTGATGGAAATTTTCCTTAGATCGAGTCTCCTGCATGTTAAAGCGCGTGTTCCTCAGCCTGTTAGTCCTGATCGGCTTGCTGCTGTTGACTGTGCTCGGCCTCGATCGCTGGATGAGCTGGAAAACCGCGCCTTATATCTACGACGAATTGCAGGATCTCCCCTACCGCCAGGTCGGTGTGGTGCTCGGAACAGCAAAATATTATCGTACTGGCGTAATTAATCAGTATTATCGCTACCGCATTCAAGGAGCGATTAATGCCTATAACAGCGGTAAGGTAAATTATCTATTACTGAGCGGCGATAACGCATTGCAAAGTTATAATGAGCCGATGACCATGCGCAAAGATTTAATCGCTGCTGGTGTCGACCCATCAGATATTGTTCTCGATTACGCAGGCTTTCGTACGCTGGATTCCATCGTGCGTACACGCAAAGTTTTCGATACTAATGATTTCATTATTATCACCCAACGTTTCCACTGTGAGCGAGCATTATTTATTGCGCTGCATATGGGGATTCAGGCTCAGTGTTATGCCGTACCGTCACCGAAAGATATGCTGTCAGTACGTATTCGTGAATTTGCCGCCCGTTTCGGTGCGCTGGCTGACCTTTATATTTTTAAACGTGAACCGCGTTTTTTAGGGCCGCTGGTCCCTATTCCGGCTATGCACCAGGTACCGGAAGATGCGCAGGGGTATCCCGCCGTCACACCCGAACAGTTACTTGAATTACAAAAGAAACAAGGAAAGTAGTTATGGATGTACAGCAGTTTTTTGTCGTTGCCGTTTTTTTCCTTATCCCGATATTTTGTTTCCGCGAAGCATGGAAAGGCTGGCGCGCAGGCGCGATTGATAAACGGGTTAAAAATGCACCGGAACCGGTGTATGTCTGGCGAGCAAAAAATCCCGGACTCTTTTTCGCTTATATGGTGGCATATATCGGCTTCGGAATTTTATCTATCGGCATGATTGTTTATCTTATTTTCTATCGTTAATATTCCCCTCTCCAGTTAATTATTGAGAATAATTATTACTTCACCTGATAAGCTGCGGATATCACATTCCTAACCGCAGCTATTTGTGAATCTTTTCACAGTTTAAATTCCCCCGCACGCTTAGCCTTAATATCAGTACATTATTATTTACTAAACGCTCGCCTTAATTACCTATAGCATTAAGGAAGATCACATGCCGCAACAAAATTATCTGGATGAACTCACTCCGGCTTTTACGTCTTTACTGGCGATTAAAGAAGCCTCTCGCTGTTTATTATGTCACGACGCTCCCTGTAGTCAGGCTTGCCCGGCACAGACCGATCCGGGGAAATTTATTCGCTCAATCTACTTTCGTAATTTTAAAGGCGCTGCCGAGACAATTCGCGAAAATAATGCCCTCGGTGCCGTTTGTGCCAGAGTGTGCCCGACGGAGAAATTATGCCAAAGCGGTTGTACCCGTGCCGGTGTTGATGCTCCCATTGATATCGGCCGCTTACAGCGTTTTGTTACTGATTTTGAACAACAAACCGGAATGGAAATTTATCAGCCCGGTACTAAAACGCTCGGCAAAGTCGCGATTATTGGCGCAGGTCCTGCCGGATTGCAGGCCAGTGTGACACTGACAAACCAGGGTTATGACGTCACGATTTATGAGAAAGAAGCGCACCCCGGTGGCTGGTTGCGTAACGGTATTCCGCAATTCCGGTTACCGCAATCAGTGCTGGATGCAGAGATCGCCCGTATTGAAAAAATGGGCGTGACCATTAAGTGCAACAACGAAGTCGGTAACACACTCACCCTTGAGCAGCTGAAAGCAGAAAACCGCGCGGTACTGGTCACCGTGGGGTTATCAAGCGGTTCCGGGCTACCGCTGTTTGAGCATAGTGACGTTGAGATTGCCGTCGACTTCTTGCAACGTGCACGACAGGCGCAAGGCGATATCAGCATTCCACAAAGCGCATTAATTATCGGCGGCGGTGATGTCGCGATGGACGTAGCCAGCACGCTGAAAGTTCTCGGCTGTCAGGCGGTAACTTGCGTAGCGCGTGAAGAGTTAGATGAGTTTCCGGCAAGCGAAAAAGAGTTTACCAGCGCCCGGGAGCTGGGCGTTTCGATCATCGATGGATTCACGCCAGTAGCCGTGGAAGGCAATAAAGTCACGTTTAAGCATGTACGGTTATCGGGCGAACTGACGATGGCGGCAGATAAAATTATTCTCGCCGTCGGTCAGCATGCCAGACTAGATGCCTTTGCGGAGTTAGAGCCGCAGCGTAACACCATCAAAACACAAAATTACCAGACCCGCGACCCGCAAGTCTTTGCTGCTGGCGATATTGTTGAGGGTGACAAAACCGTGGTCTATGCCGTGAAAACCGGGAAAGAAGCCGCCGAGGCGATTCATCACTATTTAGAGGGAGCTTGCTCATGTTAACGAAAGATCTTTCGATTACTTTTTGCGGCGTGAAGTTTCCCAACCCGTTCTGCCTCTCTTCTTCGCCGGTAGGCAACTGCTATGAGATGTGTGCCAAAGCCTACGACACAGGTTGGGGCGGTGTGGTGTTTAAAACGATCGGCTTTTTTATCGCCAACGAAGTCTCGCCGCGTTTTGATCATCTGGTGAAAGAAGATACCGGTTTTATCGGCTTCAAAAATATGGAGCAGATTGCTGAACATCCGTTGGAAGAGAATCTGGCCGCCCTGCGTCGGCTGAAGGAAGATTACCCGGACAAAGTATTGATCGCTTCGATCATGGGGGAAAATGAGCAGCAATGGGAGGAGCTGGCGCGCCTGGTGCAAGAAGCTGGCGCGGATATGATCGAGTGTAACTTCTCCTGTCCGCAAATGACTTCTCATGCGATGGGTAGCGATGTCGGGCAAAGCCCGGAGCTGGTAGAAAAATATTGTCGGGCAGTGAAACGGGGTTCCACGCTGCCAATGCTGGCGAAGATGACGCCGAATATCGGTGATATGTGCGAAGTGGCGCTGGCGGCGAAGCGCGGCGGCGCAGATGGCATTGCGGCGATTAACACCGTTAAATCCATCACCAATATCGATCTTAATCAGAAAATCGGTATGCCGATCGTTAACGGAAAATCGAGTATTTCCGGATATTCCGGTAAAGCGGTAAAACCGATCGCCCTGCGCTTCATTCAGCAAATGCGCACCCATCCAGAACTGCGCGATTTCCCAATCAGCGGTATCGGCGGCATTGAAACCTGGGAGGATGCGGCTGAGTTTTTATTGCTCGGCGCAGCAACGTTACAGGTGACCACCGGCATCATGCAGTACGGGTATCGGATAGTGGAAGATATGGCAAGCGGGTTGTCGCATTATCTCGCCGATCAGGGATTTGATTCGCTGCAGGAGATGGTAGGTCTGGCGAATAACAATATTGTCCCGGCGGAAGATTTAGACCGCAGTTATATTGTCTATCCCCGTATCAATCTTGATAAATGTGTTGGCTGTGGACGCTGTTATATTTCCTGTTACGACGGCGGTCACCAGGCGATGGAATGGAGCGAGAAAACCCGCACACCGCATTGTAATACCGAGAAATGTGTGGGTTGTCTGCTTTGTGGTCACGTCTGCCCGGTGGGTTGTATTGAGCTCGGGGAAGTGAAGTTTAAGAAAGGCGAGAAAGAACACCCGGTAACGTTGTAAAACCAGAGACGCATCCGGCATTTGGTTCCTGTCGCCGGATGCGGCTTGAACGCCTTATCCGGCCTACAAAACCATACAAATCAGTATGTTGAGCTTATTGTAGGCCGGATAAAACGCGCCAGCGTTGCATCCGGCATTTGGCTCCTGTTGCCGGATGCGGCGTGAACGCCTTATCCGGCCTACAAAACCACACAGATCATGATGTTATGTGCGTTTATGACCGAATGCGGACCACATTCACATCATTTCTTACGCGCGTATTTCAGTGAATCCAGCGCTACGGCGAAGATAATAATCGCCCCTTTGATGATGTACTGCCAGTATGGGTTTACGCCGATATACGTCAGGCCATAGTTGATGACGGTAAAAATAATTACCCCGGTCACCACGCCAATCACCGTCCCCACACCGCCGCTGAACGATACACCGCCTACCACGCACGCCGCGATAGCATCCAGCTCATACATAAAGCCGAGGTTGTTGGTGGCAGAGCCGATACGTCCGGCTTCTAACATCCCGCCAAAGGCATAGAACACGCCAGACAACGCGTAGATCATCAGCAGGTTCAGGCCGACGTTGACACCAGATACTTTTGCCGCTTCCGGGTTACCGCCAATGGCAAAAATGTTCTTACCGAAGCGGGTTTTGTTCCACAACACCCAGACGAACGCCACCGCAATCAACGCGTAGAAGGTGATGTAAGAGAGACGGAAACTCCCCAGCGCGACAAAGCCCTGAGCAAAGGTAGAGAAGCCACTGTCAAAACCAGAAATTGGCGACGCCCCGACAAAGTCGTAATAGAGCGAGTTGATGCCATAGACGATGATCATCGTGCCGAGCGTGGTAATGAACGGCGTCACGTTGAGATAAGCGATAATCAGACCGTTGATCAAACCGATCACCGCACCAATGGCACAGACAATCAGAATAACCAGCGCAATCGGCATCGTCGCCATTTCCGGGAACACTTTGTTGGCGTTATCCATGGACTGCAATAATGTCGCAGCCACCACTGCCGCCAGCCCTACCTGACGACCAGCAGAAAGATCGGTCCCCTGGGTGACAATTAACCCTGCCACACCGAGCGCGATAATAATACGCACCGATGACTGGGTGAGAATATTACTTAAGTTCAACAGACTTAAAAATGTTGGGTCCTGGAAAATAATAATCGCCAGCAAAACTAAAAGAACGACGTAAATACCGCCCTCTTTCAGGTAAGTAAGAAAACTTTTCTTATTTAACGCACTCATGGGAAGCCCCTAATCTTAAAGGTGCAAAGACGCAAGACGCAGAATTTCGTTTTGCGTTGTTGTTTTTGTATCGACAATTCCGGAAACGAGACCATTGCTCATGACCAGAATACGGTCTGTTATCCCTAACAACTCAGGCATTTCAGAGGAGATAATAATAATCCCCTTGCCTTTCTTCGCCAGTTCGGCAATTAACTGATAAATTTCAAACTTCGCCCCGACATCAATACCGCGCGTCGGTTCATCGAGCATTAATATTTCTGGTTGCGTTAGTAGCCAGCGACCAATAATCACCTTTTGCTGATTACCACCGGAGAGCGAACCAATTTGCGTCCGATGACCCGGCGTTTTTACCCGCATCGAATCAATCACCCACTGGGTATCGCTTTTCATCCGCGAGTTATCCAGTAAACCAACTTTATTTTTGTAGTTGCGAATATTGGAAATTAACGAGTTAAAACCAATATCCAGATAGGCATAAATTCCCGTTGAGCGGCGCTCCTCAGTTACCAGTGCAAATCCATGGTTTATGGCTTCGTTGGCATTATGGTTATTGATCTGTTTGCCGTGCAACGTTATGGTGCCAGCCGATTTCTCGCGAATACCAAATAACGTCTCAACAATATCGGTACGTTTCGCCCCCACCAGACCGGCAATACCGAGGATCTCCCCTTTATGCAGATCAAACGAGACATCGCGAATCGACGGCTGGCGCAGTGACGTCAGGTTACGTACCTCGAGGATGACTTCGCCCGGTTTGTTTTCTTTGTCAGGGAAACGCTGGTTAAGAGAACGCCCAACCATCATGGCGATGATCTTGTCCATCGTCAGTCCTGCCAGCGGTTCGGTGGCGATCCACTGACCGTCGCGCAATACGGTAACTTCATCACATAACTGGAAGATTTCTTCCATTTTATGCGAGATATAAACAATACCGCAGCCGCGCTCTTTTAATTTACGAATAATAGTGAACAGATGATTGACCTCTTTTTCGGTTAACGAAGAAGTCGGTTCATCCATAATCACAATTTTCGCGTTATAGGAAAACGCTTTGGCGATTTCGATCATCTGCATTTGCGAAACGGATAATGTGCCGACGCGCGCACGCGGATCGATATCAATATCCAGTTCGTCAAAAATCGCTTTGGTTTCGCGGTACATTTTGTCCTGATCGACAAACATGCCTTTGGTGGGATATCGCCCCAGCCACATGTTATCCATCACCGAACGTTGTAATACCAGGTTTAACTCCTGGTGTACCATCGAAATACCATTTTCCAGGGCTTCTTTTGCAGAATGGAAATCGATCTCTTTACCCTGGAATAAAATGGTGCCGGAGTCTTTTTGATAAATACCAAACAGGCATTTTAATAATGTCGATTTTCCTGCACCGTTTTCCCCCATTAATGCATGGATAGAATGTGGCCGGACTTTTAAATTAACGTTATCAAGTGCCTTAACACCAGGAAAGGACTTGTTGATACCGCTCATTTCCAACAAGTATTCCCCGGAGGACGGAGTCGTTGAGCTGACCATATAATTTTACCTTGTTGGCCATACAATAAGGGCGCAGTAATAGACTGCGCCCAATCAGTCTTATTTCTTGCTGAATTCAGCCAGGTTGTCTTTATCTACGCCAACATAAGGTACGCGGACCACTTTGTTGTCGATTTTCCAGTTGGTGCCATCAGCCGCACCTTTACCATCGGCCAGGTTTTTCGCCAGATCAAAGGTCGCTTTCGCCTGGTTGTTAGCATCGTTCAGTACGGTGCCCGCCAGTGCACCGGATTTCACCAGCGCCAGCGCTTCTGGCAGCGCATCGACGCCAAACACCGGAATGCTGGACTTGTTGTGTGCTTTCAGCGCTTCAACCGCGCCCATTGCCATCGCATCGTTGTTGGCGATAACCACTTCGATTTTGTTGGCGTTCGGGCCAGACAGCCAGGCGTCCATCTTATCTTTCGCCTGAGCGGTGTCCCACATTGCGGTATCTAACTGTAACTGTTCAGTTTTGATGCCTTTATCGTTCAATTCTTTAATCACGTAAGTGGTACGTGCTTCTGCATCCGGATGGCCCGGTTCACCTTTCAGCAGTACGAACTGAATCTGACCGTCTTTGTTCAGATCCCAACCCTGATTCGCCGCCCAGTGTTTAGCAATCAAATCGCCTTGAATAATGCCGGACTCTTTGGAGTCAGTGCCAACGTAGTAGGCTTTGTCGTAGCTATCCAGCGCCTTACGAGACGGTTCTTTGTTGAAGAAAACCACCGGCACGTTTTGCCCACGCGCTTTCTCAATCACCGTACCCGCAGCTGCCGGGTCAACCAGGTTGATTGCCAGTGCCTTCACCCCTTTCGCCAGCAATACGTCGATCTGATCGTTCTGCTTGGACTGGTCATTCTGAGAATCATTCATCAGCAGCTGAACATCTGGCGCGGCTTTCGCATCTTGCTCAATAGCCTTGCGCACTACAGACATAAAGTTATCGTCGTACTTATAGATTGTTACACCAATGCGAGTATCAGCAGCGTGTGCAGCGGCACCGAATAACATGCTGGCCATCACAGCAGACAGGGTTAACACCTTCTTATTCATGGTATCTCCGGTTTTTCTTATGCAGGGTAGTGCTTGAGATAAATGCTCGGCGGGGCAGTAGAGTTAATGAAGTGTTACTGAACGCCGAAGCTCACTTTTTAAAATTCGTTCTTCCATGCCCGGTAACGCTCCAGAAAACGGCTTTAATTGTTGTTATGACGCTGTTACCTCGGCAAAAGTGATTATTCACTGTTACATACGGGTTACAACGTTAAAACGGTGCAATCATAGCTATCACATTGTTAAGATACTGTGAAATCACTCACAGATTGAAAGCGGTTACATCGCCTGATTTGTTGAGTTAGTGATCGCCGCCGCATTCTGGCGTGTTGCGACAGAATGGCGACGCACTAACGTCGGCATAAAACAGTGGCTGGCACGAGGATCAATATTGCCTGCTGCCCCCTGCAAGGCCAGTTCGGTGGCTAATTTCGCCATTGAAGCAATGGGATAACGCACGGTCGTTAATTGCGGGTCGGTGTAACGGGCGATGGGAATATCATCGAAACCGATGATTGAGAGATGTAACGGAATCGCAATGCCATTATCTTTTAATGCTGTCAGTGCGCCAGCGGCCATATTGTCGTTATAAGCAAATACAGCGGTAAGTTGTAGATTGCGCCCCAGCAGTTCAACCATCGCCGCCTCACCGCCCGGCATGTCCGGCGTACCAGCGCCAATCCAGCTTTCCGGCGGAATAATATCCTGCTCTTTCAACGCACTCATCCAGCCTGCTTTACGCATGGCGTCATCTTCAATGCCGTGGCTGGAAGAAAGATAACCAATACGTTGATGACCGTTATTCAGCAACATGCGCGTCGCCATTCGGGCACCGCTGAGATTATCCAGGCAAACGCAACGATGGGCGTACCCCGGCACAACGCGGTTGATTAACACCATACCGGGAATGTTATCCATAAATTGCGCCAGTTCATCGTCACTCAATGCTTTTGAGTGAACAATCAACGCATTACAACGCTGGCGAATTAACACCTCAATGGCGTGACGCTCTTTTTCCGCTTCATGATAGCTATTGCCGATTAGCACGTATTTCTGATGCTGCTGAGCGACCAGATCCACCGCTTTTACCAGCGCGCCGAAAAACGCATCAGAAACGTCCATCACCACCACGCCAATGGTGTCGCTAACCTGAGTTGCCAGCGCCTGGGCATTGGCGTTTGGCCGATAATCCAGCTCACTCACGGCTTTCATTACTGCTTCACGCGTGTCGGCACTGACCAGCGTGCTGTTATTGAGCACCCGGGAAACCGTTGCCACAGAGACGCCAGCCTGACGCGCTACATCACGAATGGTGATCATATTCACTACCTGTTATGAGATTGCAGTAAATGACTGCTTGCTGGCGGCTATTTTGTCAGCACTGAATACAGGACTTCGTGAATCGAGTCACAGCAATGGAAACGGTTACAGCCGTTTTGTTAACGAATGTGATCCAGATCGTTATCTTGATGTTTTAGATATTGCCGGTCCGGCAGCACGCAAAGTTAACTGACGCCAGAGCCATTCCACCGGCCCCTGGCGGAAGTAACGCAGCCAGATAACAGAGAAGAGGATATTCGCCAGCCATACCGGAATAACAAACGCCAGCAGCTCCAGGCGGTCAAAATGCATAAACAAACCGAGGTGGTAAAAAAGCGTGGTACAAATCAGCGTTTGCAATAGATAGTTGGTCAGCGCCATCCGTCCGACGCAGGCGATCGCAAGCACCAGCTTAAAGCGGCTCAATTGCGGCCAGAAGCCATAAAACAGCGACGCATAGCCAATCGCCTGAAACGGCGCACTCAGTTCCCGCGGCATTTGAAGTAAGAAGGCACACCAGCGATACGCCCAGTCCAGCTGCCATTGCAGGGCGATGGCAGGAAGGTTAATGGTCACCCCAATCGCCACCAGCACAAAACCAGTACGACGATAGTGACGTAAGCTGAACTGCCCTTTCAGCCAGCCGCTGCGCATCAGCGCCGCACCAATGAGCATCATCCCTGCCAGTTGCCAGCCATACTGTGCGCCCAGTGCCAGTAAACTGTTGCCAACACCATCGGCACGATAACTGATCGCTTCAACGCCGCCGTGAAGCTTCCAGTATTTTTCATACAAAATAGCCGATGCATCCGGCGTCCAGGCGCGGCTGGTCTGGCTGTCGGAAATCAGCCCCAATAACAGCAAAACGCCAAGCCCCACCAGATAAAGCATGACGCCTGTATTAAACAGGCTTTTTACCGATGGCGCATCGCGCACCAGCCGCCAGCAGATTAAGCCCACCAGCCCGTAAGCCAGCAAAATATCGCCGTCCCAGAACAATAAACCGTGAATAAAGCCCAACAAGACTAACAGCGTTAACCGCGACTGGATCCAGCGTCTGCCACGGGGCAGCAACATTTGCAGGCCCGCACCAAACAGTAGCGCAAAAAGCGTGAGGAATTTCACCTGGCCGATGAGATCAAGAAATGCCCAAGTCCATGCATCCCGCGGCGTAATAGCACCGTACCAGGCGGGATTGAGATAAGCCGCCTTTGGTAGCCCAAAGGCGCTGATGTTTAATAGCAGGATCCCCAGAATGGCGACGCCGCGAACAAAATCGAGCGTGACGTTGCGCTCCATGGTTCCTGCCTTTTAATCAGTTGTGATGACGCACAGCGCGCAGAAACTCGTGGCGCGTATTCTGACTGGATTTGAACAATCCACCAAGAGAGGTCGTTGTCGTGGCACTGGTTGCATCGCGGATGCCACGCGCCTTCACGCAGTAATGCACCGCGTCGATCGAGACAGCCACGTTATTGGTGCCCAGCAGCGTTTGTAGCGCAATAAGAATTTGCTGCGTCAGACGTTCCTGCACCTGCGGACGCTGGGCAAAGAACTGCACAATGCGGTTAATTTTTGACAGACCGATCACCGAATCTTTCGGGATATAGGCCACCGTCGCTTTGCCATCGATGGTAACAAAATGGTGTTCACAGGTGCTGGTCAGAGTGATATCGCGCACGGTGACCATTTCATCGACCTTCATTTTGTTTTCAATGAGGGTGATTTTCGGGAAATTGGCGTAATCCAGACCGGAGAAAATTTCATCGACATACATTTTAGCGATGCGATGCGGCGTTTCCATCAAACTGTCATCAGCCAGGTCGAGATTCAGCAGCTGCATGATTTCGGTCATATGACCAGCAATAAGGCTTTTGCGCGTTTCGTTATCCATTTCATGCACGGGCGGGCGCAGCGGTGTTTCCAGTCCTCGCGCAACTAACGCTTCATGAACCAGGGCCGCTTCTTTACTGAGTGATGGCATTTATGATTTCTCCTGCAGGTGTGACGCCTCCGCCCTGCGTGGGGGCAAAGTTATTAAGCTGATTTACAGCCTGATTATTGTGCGTGAGGCGGCGCACATAATCCAGTATTCACAGCGATAATTATTGTAATTGCCGCTGCCTTTCATCAGCAGATGTTAAAACATCGTTATGCAAATACGGAAGTGAAAGTTACTCACAGCACATTGAATAAACGGTATGATGAAGAAATTGCAAACAACACAACAAGGAGCCACGCATGGAAATGCTCGAAGAGCACCGCTGTTTTGAAGGCTGGCAGCAACGCTGGCGACACGACTCCAGTACCTTAAACTGCCCGATGACGTTCAGTATCTTTCTCCCTCCACCTCGTGATCACACTCCGCCACCAGTGCTGTACTGGCTTTCCGGATTAACCTGCAATGACGAGAACTTCACCACCAAGGCGGGTGCCCAGCGGGTAGCGGCGGAACTGGGGATTGTACTGGTGATGCCAGACACCAGCCCGCGCGGCGAAAAGGTTGCCAACGACGATGGCTACGATTTAGGCCAGGGCGCAGGCTTTTATCTTAATGCCACGCAACCGCCGTGGGCGACGCATTACCGGATGTATGATTATCTGCGCGATGAATTACCGGCGCTGGTTCAGTCGCAATTTAATGTCAGCGACCGCTGCGCCATTAGCGGTCACTCAATGGGTGGTCACGGTGCGCTGATTATGGCGCTGAAAAATCCGGGTAAATACACCAGCGTTTCGGCCTTTGCGCCAATTGTGAATCCGTGCAGCGTCCCGTGGGGAATCAAAGCGTTTAGCAGCTATTTAGGTGAGGACAAAAATGCATGGCTGGAATGGGACAGTTGCGCACTGATGTATGCCAGTAACGCGCAGGATGCGATCCCGACGCTTATCGATCAGGGCGATAATGATCAGTTTCTTGCCGACCAGTTGCAACCTGCGGTACTGGCAGAAGCCGCGCGCCAGAAAGCGTGGCCGATGACGCTGCGTATTCAGCCGGGATATGATCACAGTTACTACTTCATCGCCTCTTTTATAGAGGATCACCTGCGCTTCCATGCGCAGTATTTACTGAAGTGAAAGTCCGCCCGGTTCGCCGGGCATCTTCTCATCAGAAGCGATAATCCACTGCCATAAAGTAACGACGTCCGTCTTCGTTATAGCTGTAGTCGTCACGACTGAGATCCTTGTCGCCAAGGTTCAGCACGCCTGCGCGCAGTTTGACGTCTTTAGTCACCTGCCAGGCCGCGCCGGTATTCCAGATGGTATAACCGCCCGGTGTTTTAGCCGTCGCGCTGTCGGCGCGTTTCTGCCCGGTATAGTGCCCAGAAACATAGAATGACCAGTCTTCCAGCGCCAGCGGTTTCCAGTCCAGCGTACCGTTAGCAGTATGGAACGGCAGATCGGATAGCGGTTTGTTTTCGCCGTTGCTGACATCACGACCATCGTTGTAGGTGTAGTTGATCGACAGTTTCCATTCATCGTTGAACGGAATTTTCAGTTCGGTTTCCACGCCCTGAATACGAGCTTTGTTAACGTTGTAGTAGCTAAATACCGGTATGCGCCGTCCGTTAGCGCCCGTCTCAAAACCAACAAAGTTTTGGTAGCCCGGTGCAGCGTTGACGTCAGACGTACGGCTGATGCTGATACGATCTTTCACATCGTTACGGAAAACGGTAACGCTGGATTCAACCCCTTCCAGCCAGCCTTCTTCACCCATGTAGTAAAGCCCCAGCTCCCAACTTTCGCTGGTTTCTGGTTTCAGATCCGGGCTACCCACAATCTTACATGCGCCACGGCAGGAATTGCTCGTCCAGTCAGGGCTAAGTTGCAACAGAGAAGGTGCTTTAAATGCCGTCGCCCAGCCCCCTTTCACCGTTACGGTGTCGGTGGCGTTATAAACCAGGTAGGCACGCGGACTCCAGTGTTCACCGTAGGTTTCGTGATCGTCCATACGCACGCCGGTCGTCAGCGCCAGCGGCTCGAAGATCCGCCATTCATCTTCCACAAACAGCGCGTACTGGCTGGCAGACGTTTTGGAGCTGGTTCCCCCGGTCAGGTTCACCGCATCGCTAAGTTTGTCGTGACGCCATTCACCGCCAACCGTGAGAAACTGATTAATCGCCGTCAGCGGCAACGTGTATTTGCCGTCGACCGTATTGCTTTCGGAAGTTATCGGGCTGCTGTTGCCAGGGTTTTTGTTCTCGACTTTCTCACCGTAGTATTTCAGTTCGCTGGTGCCGTAATCCCAACGCCCATTATGGCTGACGGAGTAGTTCTGGCGTTCCAGGCGGTTTTTGTCCAGCGAGTCGGAATCACGATCCTGACGGTCGAAGCCGTATCCGGCAGTAAAATCGTGATGGAGAATCCTTCAATACGCGGCGTTTCTCCGGTATCGGTGGTCGTTGAGTTTTGCGGGTCATCCTTTTCACGTTTTGCCAGGCTGCCGTAAGCTTTCATTCCCAGCACACCATCAATTAATGGTCCACTGGTAAAGAACTGACCGTTATAGGTGTCACCGCGATCGCGATGTTCCTGAATGGTGGTATCGACGGTAACGGTACCCGACCATTTCTGACCGATTTTTTTGGTGATGATATTCACTACACCGCCGAGCGCATCGGAACCGTACAGCGACGACATCGGGCCACGGACCACTTCAATACGTTCGATGGAATCGACCGGGATCCAGTTCAGATCGAAATCATTGTGGCGGAAGACGGCATTGCGGGAGTTCACGCGTTTACCGTCGACGAGAATCAGGGTATAGCTGCTGTCCAGACCACGAATACTAACGCCCTTACGGTTATCCCCTTCGTTCGTCAGTTGTACGCCAGGCACTTCTTTGAGGACATCCTTCAGATTCTGTACCGGTTTTCGCTGCAGGTCTTCCTGGGTAATGACGCTGATACTGGCAGGTGCATCTTTAAGATTTTGTTCCACGGAAGATGCAGTGACAACCATCGTTTCGCCATCATCATCGACCGCTAACACAGGCCATGCACAAGAAATAGCGGACAAACACAGCCCGACCCGTACGAAAGGGTTCAACCTAAACATTCCATATCTCCATGAGGTAACTACGAAAATAAAATGGGTTATCGCTCACATCTTCTTCACGTCCCCTTGCGTACGGCAGCATCGCGGTGGACTTATTTTTTATGCAGGTGATCATCCCAGAAAGCCGGAACAGCCTCTGATTTGTCAGCCTTTTTTGATTGCGGCGTAACGATAATGCAAACGATAACAATTATCAATCCAAATGTTAAATTTTATATCCGCATGATTTGTCAGGGAAATGGAATTGAAAAAGCCCTCTCGGTTGAGAGGGCTTAGCAAGGAAGGGAGGAAACTTATTTCTTATCGTTCTGCGGGAACTTCATTTCGCTGTAGCGTACGAAGTGAGTTCCTTTAATCAGCTTGTAGCCGAACCAAATAATCAGGAACAGCGGGATACCAATATACGTTGCCGCTACGCCGCCCCAGTCAATAGTATCTTTCAGGAACGCTTCGTAGTTCTGGCCCAAAGTGATAATCAGACACAGAATGAATGCGAAGATCGGCCCCAGTGGGAAGAAACCTGAACGGTACGGCAGATCGTTAATGTCGTGTCCCTGCAATACGTAACCGCGACGGAAGCGATAGTGGCTAATGGCAATCCCCAGCCAGGCGATAAAACCCGTCATCCCGGAGGTGTTCAGCAGCCACAGGTATACCGTCTGGTTGCCAAACATGGAGGTCAGGAAGCACAGACCGGCAATCACCGTCGTCGCATACAGCGCATTACGCGGCACGCCACCACGCGACAGTTTAGCGAAAATGCGCGGCGCTTTACCGTCACACGCCAGGGTGTACAGCATACGAGTAGACGCATACATACCGGAGTTACCCGCTGACAGCACCGCCGTCAGAATAACTGCGTTCATCACCGCCGCCGCAGAGAGCAGACCCGCGTGCTGGAACACCAGGGTGAACGGACTAACGCTGATGTCTTTAACATCGTTACGCAGCAGGCTCGGATCGGTGTACGGAATAATCAGGCTGATAATCAGGATCGCGAACACATAGAACAACAGGATTCGCCAGAACACCTGACGTACCGCGCGTGGAATGTTTTTCGCCGGATCTTCGGACTCGCCTGCAGCAATACCGATCAGCTCGGTTCCCTGGAAAGAGAAGCCGACAATCATAGCTACGCCGATCATCGCCGCAAAACCACCAGCAAACGGCGCTTCGCCGATTGTCCAGTTGCTCCAGCCCGCAGGCTGCGCGCCTTTGAAGATACCGATAATCATCAGCACGCCAACGATGATAAAGACAATAACTGTCGTGACTTTGATCAGTGAGAACCAGTATTCCGCTTCACCAAAGCCACGAACTGAGATGTAGTTCAGCAGGAAGATAACGCCGAGGAACAACGCACTCCAGATCCAGCCCGGTGTATCCGGGAACCACCAGCTCATGACCAGCTGAGCTGCAACCAGGTCAACGGCGATAGTCACCGCCCAGTTGTACCAGTAGTTCCAGCCCAGCGCGAAGCCAAAGCCTTCTTCAACATAGTTCTGACCGTAAGTGGCAAACGAACCGGAAACCGGCATATATGCAGCCAGTTCACCGAGACTGGTCATCAGGAAGTAAACCATCAGGCCAATCAGCATATACGAGAGCAATGCCCCGCCCGGACCTGCCTGAGAAATCGTTGCGCCAGAGGCAACAAAAAGACCTGTACCGATGGAACCGCCAATGGCAATCATCGTCAGGTGACGCGCCTTTAATTCACGGCGTAAGCCCGGCGCTTCTGTGGTTTTAGTTTCGGAAACCATACAAAAATGCTATCCATCTTAAAAATGAGGCGCGATTGTAGCAGACGATTGGCAATCCTTCCGGCAGAAATACACGGTTATAAGACACCTTCATGATCGCCCAGGGATTATAAGTAAAGCAGCCAATCTCTTTTCTGGCGAATGCATGCTGAAGGCGCTGCGTCACGAAATCGACACAGCACCAGCATGTTCTTGTACAGCAACTTAACGCGGCACATTTGCGGGATCGCAATAGTCCAGAAAGCGCCGTAGCGCGTTGGAAAGGTGTTTTTGCCGATGATGTATACGCCACAACGTACGCATCAGGCGCGGCAGAGGGACCGCAACTTCACTTAATGTGCCTGCCTGCAATTGATCTTCAATCACACGTCGCGACAGGCAACTAATTCCCAACCCATGACGCACCGCATGTTTGATTGCCTCGGAGTTACCTAATTCCATCGCCATCTCAAACTTCGGTAAATGTGACAGCAACAGATAATCGACAATCTCCCGCGTGCCGGAACCGCGTTCACGCAGGATCCACGGCGCAGCGGCCAGCTGTTCTAAGGTGACCGGACCACGGGCCAACGGCGAAGTCGGCGCGGCGAAAACCACCAGCTCGTCTTCCAGCCACGGTTCAGAAATGATTTCAGTGCTGTGGCACGGTCCTTCAATAAAGCCAATATCAACGCGGAAATCCAGCACCGCTTGCATCACGTCCTGGCTATTCCCAACGCTAAGTTCAATCGGCAACTGCGGATAATCATGGCGATAACGGGCGATAACTGCAGGCAGAATGTAGTTACCGATGGTACTACTGGCATAGATACGAATCGCGCCGTTGTCTTCGCGAAACAGTTGTTCGATTTCAACCGCCTGTTCAAGCAATGCCAACGCACGCGGATAGAGCAGCCGCCCGTGTTCATTAACAACCAGTCTTTTCCCCACGCGATCAAACAGTTGCACGCCAAGCTGCCCTTCCAGGTCGGTCAAGGCTGCGCTCACTGCTGATTGCGACAACGCCAGCATCACCGACGCCTGGGTGGTTGATCCACTTTTCAATACTTCTGCAAAAACTTCCAACTGCCGGAGGGTGATGTGCATAGTCGCTTACCACTTATAAAGATTAATTATAAATATATAATCAATTTTATTTTTAAACCAGTTAGTCGTAACCTTATGCCCGGTTAAAGGAGAGGGTTATGACGAATATCACCTTACAGAAACAACATCGTACACTGTGGCATTTTATTCCGGGGTTAGCCCTGAGTGCAGTTATCACCGGGGTCGCCCTGTGGGGTGGTTCCATTCCCGCGGTTGCGGGTGCCGGGTTTAGTGCCCTCACCCTCGCAATCTTGTTGGGGATGGTTTTAGGCAACACCATCTATCCGCACATCTGGAAAAGCTGTGACGGTGGTGTGCTGTTTGCCAAGCAATATTTATTACGTCTGGGTATCATTCTTTATGGCTTCCGTCTGACGTTCTCGCAAATTGCCGATGTCGGTATCAGTGGGATCATCATTGACGTGTTGACGCTGTCCAGTACCTTCCTGCTGGCTTGCTTCCTGGGGCAGAAAGTGTTTGGTCTGGATAAGCACACCAGCTGGTTGATCGGTGCCGGTAGCAGTATCTGTGGTGCTGCCGCGGTACTGGCGACTGAGCCGGTAGTGAAAGCGGAAGCCAGTAAAGTAACCGTGGCTGTTGCAACCGTTGTTATCTTCGGGACCGTCGCGATTTTCCTCTACCCGGCGATATATCCGCTGATGTCTCAATGGTTTAGTCCGGAAACTTTCGGTATCTACATTGGTTCTACTGTGCACGAAGTGGCGCAGGTGGTGGCGGCAGGTCATGCCATCAGCCCGGATGCGGAAAACGCAGCAGTTATTTCCAAAATGCTGCGCGTGATGATGCTGGCTCCGTTCCTCATCCTGCTGGCGGCGCGTGTTAAACAGCTGTCTGGGGCGAACAGCGGCGAGAAAAGCAAAATCACTATTCCGTGGTTTGCCATCTTGTTCATCGTAGTTGCCATCTTTAACTCGTTCCACCTGTTACCGCAGAGCGTGGTGAACATGCTGGTAACGCTGGATACCTTCCTGCTGGCAATGGCGATGGCGGCGCTGGGTCTGACCACTCACGTCAGCGCGCTGAAAAAAGCTGGGGCGAAACCTCTGCTGATGGCACTGGTACTGTTTGCCTGGCTGATTGTTGGTGGTGGTGCGATTAACTATGTGATTCAAAGCGTCATCGCATAAACCACTACATCTTGCTCCTGTTAACCCGCTATCATTACCGTTTTCCTCCAGCGGGTTTAACAGGAGTCCTCGCATGAAATACATTGGAGCGCACGTTAGTGCTGCTGGCGGTCTGGCAAATGCCGCAATTCGCGCCGCCGAAATCGACGCAACCGCGTTTGCCTTGTTCACCAAAAACCAACGTCAGTGGCGTGCCGCACCGCTCACGACGCAAACCATCGATGAATTCAAAGCCGCCTGTGAAAAATATCACTACACATCGGCGCAAATTCTTCCCCACGACAGTTATCTGATTAACCTCGGACATCCGGTCACTGAAGCTCTGGAAAAATCGCGCGATGCCTTTATAGATGAAATGCAGCGTTGCGAACAGCTGGGGCTTTCTTTGCTCAACTTCCACCCTGGCAGCCATCTGATGCAGATTTCAGAAGAGGATTGCCTTGCGCGTATTGCCGAATCCATCAACATTGCGCTGGATAAAACTCAAGGTGTGACAGCGGTGATAGAAAACACCGCCGGTCAGGGCAGTAACTTAGGGTTTAAATTCGAACATCTCGCGGCGATTATCGACGGCGTGGAAGATAAATCCCGCGTCGGCGTCTGCATTGATACCTGCCATGCTTTCGCTGCCGGGTATGATTTGCGTACTCCAGCCGAATGCGAGAAAACATTCGCGGATTTTGCCCGTACTGTCGGCTTTAAGTATCTGCGCGGGATGCACCTTAACGATGCGAAAAGCACCTTTGGCAGCCGCGTTGACCGCCATCATAGCCTCGGTGAAGGCAATATCGGTCATGATGCGTTCCGCTGGATCATGCAGGACGACCGTTTCGACGGCATTCCGCTGATCCTCGAAACCATCAACCCGGATATCTGGGCAGAAGAGATCGCCTGGCTGAAAGCGCAACAAACTGAAAAAGCGGTAGCCTGAAGATGAATAACCGGGAAAAGGAGATCCTTGCAATTTTACGGCGTAACCCGCTGATTCAGCAGAACGAAATTGCGGACATGCTGCAAATCAGCCGTTCGCGCGTTGCGGCGCATATTATGGATTTAATGCGCAAAGGCCGGATTAAAGGCAAAGGTTACATTCTCACCGAGCAGGAATACTGCGTAGTGGTGGGGACAATCAATATGGATATTCGCGGGATGGCGGATATCCGTTACCCGCAATCGGCTTCTCATCCCGGTACAATTCATTGCTCAGCGGGCGGCGTGGGACGCAACATCGCCCACAATCTGGCGCTGTTAGGCCGTGACGTCCATTTGCTTTCAGTGATTGGCGATGACTTTTATGGCGAAATGCTCCTGGAAGAAACGCGCCGTGCCGGCGTGAATGTCTCCGGCTGCGTTCGTTTGCATGGTCAAAGCACATCGACGTATCTGGCAATTGCCAATCGAGACGATCAAACCGTGCTGGCGATTAACGATACCCATCTGCTGGAACAGTTGACACCGCAACTACTGAACGGGTCGCGCGATTTACTTCGTCATGCGGGCGTGGTACTGGCTGATTGCAACCTGACAGCCGAGCCGCTGGAATGGGTCTTTACCCTCGCTGATGAAATCCCGGTGTTTGTCGATACCGTTTCAGAATTCAAAGCGGGCAAAATCAAACACTGGCTGGCGCATATTCACACCCTGAAACCCACTTTACCGGAGCTGGAAATTTTATGGGGACAGGCGATCACCAGCGATGCTGACCGTAATACCGCAGTGAATGCATTGCATCAGCAAGGTGTTCAGCAACTGTTTGTTTATTTGCCCGATGAGTCAGTTTATTGCAGCGAAAAGGATGGAGAACAATTTTTGCTGACCGCGCCAGCGCATACGACAGTAGACAGTTTTGGTGCTGACGATGGTTTTATGGCGGGCCTGGTATATAGCTTTCTTGAAGGATACAGTTTCCGCGACAGCGCCCGTTTTGCGGTAGCCTGCGCGGCAATTTCGCGCGCCAGCGGCAGCTTAAACAACCCTACCCTGTCTGCCGATAACGCGCTTTCATTAGTGCCAATGGTGTAACAATGTTGCCGGATGCGACGCTTAACGCGTCTTATCCGGCCTACAAATCAGGCAATTTCAGCAAGTAAATGTAGGCCTGATAAGCTTGCGCATCAGGCAATGACACTCAAGCTAAACCAATAAAGAACCCGGCAATGGTCGCACTCATCAAGTTGGAAAGCGTCGCCGCCGCCAGCGCCCGTAAACCAAGCTGGGCGATTTCCGGCGCACGGTGTGGCGCAACCGCAGAAAACGCCCCCACCACCACCCCGATAGAACCAAAGTTAGCGAAACCGCACAACGCGAAGGAAATAATCGCCACAGTTTTAGCATCGAGAGTGCCAGCCGTTTGCAGATAGGGTGAGAAATTGAGATAAGCGACAAATTCATTTATTGCCAGTTTCTGTCCAATCAAACTCCCGGCAAGATTCGCATCACTCCAGTCCACACCCATCACCCACGCCAGTGGAGCCAGCAGGTAACCTAAAATGGACTCCAGCGAGGCATGTTCAAAACCAAACCAGCCACCAACGCCGCCGATAATACCGTTAATCAACGCAATTATTGCAACAAATGCCATCACCACTGTTGCCACACCTGCGGCGATTTTCAGCCCGGTCATTGCCCCTGTCGCAGCGGCTTCAATAATGCTTTTTGGCGGTGTTTCGGTGAAAGAGAGGTTATTAAAGGAAACCTGCGAAGATTCCGTTGCCGGGCTTAACAGGCGGGCAAACAAGATCCCGCCAGGGATCGCCATTAATGATGCCGCCAGCAGATATTCCACAGGCACGCCCAGTGCGGCGTAACCAATCATTGTCGAACCAGCAATCGAGGCCATGCCACTACAAATCGCTGTAAATAATTCATTGCGATTCAGACGATCGATAAAGGGTTTGACGATTGCCGGAATTTCGTTTTGCCCGAGGAAAATGGTGGTGACCGCGACGAATGACTCGATCTTGCTGATATTTAATGCTTTCTGGAAGATACCGCCGAGAATTCGAATTAAAATCCCCATCACACCGATGTAGTAGAGAATACTCACCAGCGCGGTGACGAAGATAATTGCCGGTAACACCCTGAAACCAAAGATAAATCCTGCACCATCAAATAAGGTATCCATTTTCGGTCCGACCAGAGAACCGAAGATAAATGCGCTACCCGCGTCGCTGTACGCCATCACTTTATGCACGCCAAAAGCGACTTTTTCAGCGACCCAACGCCCTGGCGGTAACCAAAGCATAATGCCGCCAATCACGACCTGTAACACTAACGCCGCGCCAACGGTACGCAGGCTGATCTTCTTCTTGTTTACTGACAGTAAAAACGCAATCGTCAGCAATACCACCATTCCCAGAACACTTCTCATGACATCCATAGTGATTATCTCTTCATGTCATATTGGGCGACGGCTTTCTGCCCATCAGAAATAGCCAGGCCTGCATCTTGCGATACCGGCCCGGCTTGTTATCAACACTTAATGGGTTTTGATGTAGCCGCGCACGCACTCTTCGACTAATCCCCAGAACCAGTCTGTATCAATAGTGATGCCGACTTTGGTATTGGCGGGCTTGCCAAGAACGCCCAGCTCGTCGCAGACGGTACGCCCATAGCAAGGGCCACTGTTGACGTCCACTTCGACGTACATCTCCTGGGTTTTAATGCCATCAGGGTTAATCAGATAACCGATGCAGGTGGCGTCGTGCACCGGGCCGCCAGCAAGGCCGTAGTTTTCGAACTGCGTTTTGAGAGTGAAGTTCATGATGTCGCTGAACAGCTCTCCGGCGGGGCCGCCTGCCCTTTCCATCCGAGCAATCACGTCCGGGGTGCAAACGGTCTGGTTGGTGAGATCGAGGCCCATCATCACTAATGGAACGCCGGAGGTGAACACTACGCGTGCGGCTTCCGGGTCGGCAAAGATGTTGAACTCGGCAGATGGCGTGAAGTTGCCTGTACCGTAAGCGCCGCCCATTAGCACAATTTCACGGATTTTGGGCAGGATCGCGGGTTGCATACGCATTGCCACCGCGATATTTGAAAGCGGACCAACCGGCACCAGAGTGATATCGCCATCGCTTGCCATCAGGGTATCAATGATATATTTCACCGCATGAGTGCTTTCTGCCTGGCGGGTCAGCGGCTCGAATACCGGGCCATCCAGTCCGGTTTCACCGTGAATATTATCGGCAACGATTTGTTGACGCATAATGGGCTGCGGCATCCCCGCATAAACCGGAACATTAATCTCCAGTTTCTGGCAAACATTCAGGCCATTAATTAATGTTTTATCAAGCGTCTGATTACCCGCTACAATAGTGATGCCTAATAAATCTATTGCCGGATGTTTCGCCGCCATCATTATAGCAATAGCATCATCATGACCCGGATCACAATCCAGAATAATTTTTCTCTTTTCCATTGTTTATTTCCTCTGTTTCCAGTTGCGTTATTTTTTCTACAGCAAAGAAAATTCGACCGGGCCGATGATTGAATCTTAACAACAGCGTACGTATGCTAAATATGAGAAATCTCATAGCGGATAAACATCGTGAAAGAAATCCACAATAATGATCTTAAGCAGCAATTGATGAGTGAATCCGCGTTTAAGGATTGCTTTTTAACGGATGTTTCAGCCGATACGCGGCTGTTTCATTTTTTAGCGCGTGACTACATTGTGCAGGAAGGGCAACAGCCGTCCTGGCTGTTTTACCTGACGCGAGGCCGCGCCAGGCTTTACGCCACGCTAGCTAATGGTCGCGTGTCGCTGATCGATTTCTTTGCCGCCCCCTGTTTTATTGGCGAGATTGAGTTAATCGATAAAGACCATGAACCGCGTGCGGTGCAGGCTATTGAAGAGTGTTGGTGCCTTGCGCTCCCTATGAAACATTACCGTCCGCTGTTATTAAACGACACGCTATTTTTACGAAAACTCTGCGTCACCTTAAGTCATAAAAATTATCGTAATATTGTTTCTTTAACTCAGAATCAATCATTTCCGTTAGTGAATCGCCTGGCAGCATTTATATTACTCTCGCAGGAAGGTGATCTTTATCACGAAAAGCATACGCAAGCGGCAGAGTATTTAGGCGTTTCTTATCGACATCTTTTATATGTTCTCGCGCAGTTCATTCACGACGGTTTATTAATTAAAAGCAAGAAAGGGTATCTCATTAAAAACAGAAAGCAGTTGTCAGGACTGGCGCTGGAGATGGACCCGGAGAATAAATTCTCCGGGATGATGCAGTAAAAATTATTTTCAATAGCGCGATTGCCGGATGCAACGCTTAATACGTTTTATCCGGTCTACAAATCGAGCATTACGCCAGACCAATAAAGAACCCGGCAATAGTCGCACTCATCAGGTTGGAAAGCGTTGCTGCTGCCAGCGCCCGTAAACCAAGCTGGGCGATTTCCGGCGCGCGTTTTGGCGAAATAGCCGAAAATGCGCCAACGACAACACCGATAGAACCAAAGTTAGCAAAACCACAAAGCGCAAAGGAGATAATCGCAATGGTTTTCACTTCCAGCGTGCCGCCCGTTTGCAGGTATGGGGAGAAACTCAGGTAAGCGACGAATTCGTTAATCGCCAGTTTCTGCCCAATCAGGCTACCCGCAAGATTGGCATCACTCCAGTCCACACCCATGATCCACGCCAGCGGTGCCAGCACATAGCCAAAAATACTTTCCAGAGAGGCATTGGCGAAACCAAACCAGCCGCCAATTCCGCCGATAATGCCGTTGATCAGCGCAATAATTGCGACAAACGCCATTACCACCGTCGCCACACCAGCGGCGATTTTTAGCCCGGTCATCGCACCGCTCGCCGCCGCTTCGATAAAGCTTTTTGGCGGCGTTTCGCTGAACGACAGATTTTCAAATGTGACCTGCGAAGGCTCGGTTGCCGGGCTAAGAATACGTGCAAACAAAATCCCGCCAGGGATCGCCATCAGCGATGCCGCTAACAGGTAGTCAATTGGTACGCCCATTCCGGCATAACCAATCATCATCGAACCAGCAATGGACGCCATCCCGCTACAAATTGCGGTAAACAACTCGTTGCGATTCATGCGATCGATAAACGGTTTAACGATCGCCGGGATCTCATTTTGCCCGAGGAAAATAGTAGTAACCGCAACAAAAGATTCGATTTTGCTGATGTTGAGGGCTTTCTGGAAAATGCTGCCAAGGATGCGAATCAGCAGCCCCATCACGCCAATGTAGTACAGCAGACTGATGAGCGCAGTAACGAAAATAATCGCCGGAAGTACGCGAAAGGCGAAGATAAAACCCGCACCGTCAAACAGGACATCCATTTTCGGCCCAACCAGCGAACCAAAAATGAAGGCGCTACCGGCATCACTGTAAGACATCACTTTATGAACGCCTAATGCCGCCTGTTCTACTGCCCATTTTCCCGGTGGGAAGTAGAGCATGATGCCACCAATAGCGATTTGCAGCAGCAGTGCGGCTCCAACCGTGCGCAAACTGATGCTCTTTTTATTCACTGACAACAGAAATGCTATTGCCAGTAACACCACCATCCCCACAACACTTCTCATTATATCCATAATGATTTTCCCTTCATGCCGGTAAACCCGGCGTCAGCGCCAGGTTTTGGTATGCTTGATGAGTACGGGCGACGGCTTTCTGCCCGTCAGAAATTAACCCGCGAGACGCTGATATTCTTTGGCAATTTCGCTCGCCAGAATGGCGTTGTTGAACACCAGCTGGATGTTGGATTTCAGGCTGTCACCGCCGGTCAGTTCAGCAACGCGCGCCAGCAGGAATGGCGTACTTTCTTTACCAATGACTCCCTGAGCTTCAGCTTCAGCTACCGCCTGATCGATCGCCGCATTGATAGTGTGTTCCGGCATAGCAAACTGTTCCGGGATCGGGTTCGCTACCACGAGGCCACCGTTCAGACCGCTTTGCCATTTCACCGCCATTGCACGGGCAATTTCGCTGGCGCTGTCGAGACGAATGCTGACGTCAAACGGGCTGGTGCGGCAGAAAAACGCAGGCAGCGCTTTAGTCTGATAGCCAATTAACGGCACACCGAAGGTTTCTAAATACTCAGTGGTTAATCCTAAATCGAGAATAGATTTCGCCCCGGCACAAACAACGGTGACATTAGTATTTGCCAGTTCTTGCAAATCGGCAGAAATATCGAAGGTATGTTCCGCCCCGCGATGCACACCACCAATTCCCCCGGTGGCAAATACTTTAATTCCGGCAAGCGCCGCAATAATCATCGTTGAAGCCACAGTGGTTGCGCCATTTTTTCCGGCGGCAACAACAAAAGGTAAATCGCGACGACTAACTTTGGTCACGTTATGCCCTTCACGACCCAGTAATTCAATTTCTTCTTTGCTTAACCCCACTTTCATCACGCCGCCAATAATGGCGATCGTGGCAGGTACAGCGCCCTGTTTACGAATAGTTTCTTCAACTTCAATTGCGGTCTGGGCATTTTGTGGGAACGGCATCCCGTGAGAAATAATGGTCGATTCCAGCGCCACAACCGGTTTTTTGTTTTTTAAAGCGTCCTGCACTTCCGGGGAAATTTGTAATAATTCAGGGGAAATTTTTAATTCAGACATTCTGCGTTCTCCACTAACGATATAACGTTGGCAATCGATAAATCGGGGTTATTGGTGTATTCACAGGAGAGCGCCATTGACGAACATCCCTGTGCGAAACGAACAGATTCGGCAAACGGCATTCCGTCTACCCAACACGAAGCAAGTCCCGCCATCATGGCATCGCCCGCTCCGGTAACATTAATAACATTGGTTTTGATCGGCGCAGACCAGCCACTTTCACCGCTGATATCGCTGTAATAAACGCCGTCGCCGCCCATGCTCAATACCAGTCGGTTCAGGCCATGTTGATGGAACCAGGCAGCAACTTTTGCCACATCTTCACGCCCTGACAGCGCAATCCCACTCAGGGTTTCCGCTTCAAGGCGGTTTGGCTTGAGAGTGTGGATCTGATTTAGACGGTCGCGCACTTTGACACATTTCCATGCCGAAACCGGATCGACAAATACGGGTACGTTGGCGGCATTATCCAGAATCCATGCCAGTGCCTCTTCACTGATATTACAGTCCGCGACAATGACCTTTGCCCTCTGAATAAATTCACCGTGCTGTGCGAGATATTCAGCTGTAATAGCGTTGCTAATATTCATGTCATTTATAGCAACCAGCATTTCACCGGTATTATCGAGTAATGATAAATAACTCGACGTATTTTCTCCCGGCACAATCAGGCATTTATCGACATAAACGCCAGATTGATTGGTTTGCGTTAGCAGCGATTGACCATAAAAATCACTGCCTACGGCGCTCAGTAGCCAGGCTTTGTTACCCAGCAACGCCAGGTTTTGTGCAATATTGCGCCCTACTCCACCAGGCGTAAATTTTATTTTACCTGGATTTGAATCCGCATAATTTAATGATTCATGTGAATATCCGGCGACATCAATATTCGCCGAACCTATAATTACGACATAATCCTTTTCGCGCATAGCACGTCCTCTGGTAAAAAATTACCAACCCTGTCAATCCACAAGAATATAGATACTGCAAAGACGGTTTAAACATGTGTTCATATTTAAACATGTGCTCATAGTATGCATGTTTTACGTAAAGTAAATTACCGCCAGAGAGGCAAAATGGGCAGATTTGAGCAGGCTCACAAAATGCGATTAAATGCCTGAATTACAAAAGCGAGGAATTTGTGACGGGATGCACAGAACAGAACAATAAAAAAGGGCAGAAAATAATCTGCCCTTGAGGAAATAACCTGAGTGTTTGATGAACGTTTGAAGTTTCTACTGAAAGATAAAACCATTTAAATTCATAAAATTACATTCACAAACCGGTCATTCTCTTTGCGCTCATCAAATGTTACAGGACAGGAAATTTCTGCCCTGTAACACACCTTTTATTACGCTGCTTTCGCTACTGCGTCCACTTCCGGACGTTTCAGGAAGGCATAGGCCAAACCCGCCACCAGCGTACCGGCAATAATTGCTACCAGGTAACCCAATACCGGCGTAATAGCGCCAGGGATCAGCAGAACAAACAGACCACCGTGCGGTGCCATCAGTTTCGCACCAATCGCCATTGAGATTGCGCCAGTCAGCGCCCCACCCACGATACAGCACGGCAGCACACGCATCGGATCACGAGCAGCAAACGGAATTGCACCTTCCGAAATGAAGCACAGTCCCAATACCAGAGCGGCTTTGCCACCTTCCTGCTGCGCTTTGTCGAATTTGCGACGCGCCACCATTGTTGCCAGACCCATTGCCAGCGGTGGCACCATACCTGCCGCCATAATCGCCGCCATCGGGCCATAGGTTTGAGTACTCAGCAGACCCACACCGAATGCGTACGCTGCTTTGTTTACCGGACCGCCCATGTCAGTACACATCATGCCACCGAGGATCGCCCCCAGCAGAACCGCATTCGCAGTCCCCATGGTCTGCAGCCAGTGAGTCAGCCCTTCGAGAATGCCAGCAACTGGTTTACCGATCAGGTAGATCATCGCCAGACCGACCACCAGACTGGAAATTAGCGGAATGATCAGGATCGGTTTCAGCGCCTCCATACTCTGTGGCAGTTTCAATTGCGTACTGATTAACTTCGCAATGTAACCAGCCAGGAAGCCCGCAATAATACCACCAATGAAGCCAGAACCGGTGCTGACCGCCAGCATACCGCCAATCAGACCCGGAGTGAGGCCCGGACGATCGGCAATGGAAAAGGCAATATAACCTGCCAGTACCGGCACCATCAGCGCAAAGGCTGAACCACCACCAATCTGCATCAGCGCCGCAGCCAACGTACCCGGCTCTTTAAACGCTTCGATACCAAAAGCAAAAGAAAGCGCGATACACAGACCACCTGCAACGACCATCGGCAGCATGTAAGAAACGCCCGTCAGCAAGTGACGGTATGCGCCTGCACTCTCTTTCTTACTTTCAGTGGTCGCCGTTTGAGCTTTGCCCGCCGGTTCATACGGCGTTGCTTCAGCAACCGCTTTATCCAGTTCCTGCGCGGTTTTCTTCAGCGCCAGACCGGTAGAGGTACGATACATCGGTTTACCAGCAAATTTCGCCAGATCCACTTCGATATCTGCCGCCACAATCACCAGATCCGCTGCTGCGACTTCTTCGGGAGTGATTGCATTACCCGCGCCAACAGAACCACGGGTTTCAACTTTCACCCACCAGCCACGTTTTTCGCTTCGGTTTCAATGGCTTCAGCCGCCATAAAGGTGTGTGCTACGCCAGTCGGGCAAGCAGTCACCGCAACTACGCGTTTCGGACCGCTGGCGGCAACTGGTGCTGTCGCAGCGACCGGCGCAGTGTAAGGTTTCGCATGGCCTTTGGCTTCACTCAGGAACAGCTCAGGGTGCGCAACTGCCCGGGAAATATCGCCCAGCCAGACATTTTTACCGTTCAGCGCGCTGTCGTTCGGGATGGAATCACCGAGAACAATCGCCATTTCAGCGTCGTTCGGATTGTCGATGATTTCCAGTTTTGCTTTTCGCGCCGCCGCGCCCAGCAGGGTCTTCGCCATATAGGCGCGTGCCTGACCGAGATTAGCGTCAATAATCAGCAGCGTTTTCATTATGCCTCTCCTGCTGTCAGTTAAAAGGTTGTAAGTCGACGCGCGCCATCATTGCGGCCAACTGCGGACGATCGGTAATACCCACATTGCTTTGACTTACCGCCAGGGCTGCAACAGCTGTCGCCAGACGCAGTGTGTGTTCACTGGATTCACGCATCAGCAAGCCATAAATCAGGCCACCAACCATAGAATCCCCTGCGCCAACGGTGCTTACGACATCGACTGACGGTGGTTTGGCGATCCATTCGCCGGAGGCATTAACCCAAAGCGCGCCTTCGGCACCCAGTGAAATAACAACATGCGCGATGCCTTGTTCACGTAGCGCATGTGCAGCTTCAATCACATCTTTCATTTCAGGCAGTTTACGGCCTGCCCAGATTTCCAGCTCGCGGCGGTTAGGTTTCACCAGCCACGGTGCCGCTTTCAAACCTGCTACTAACGCTTCACGGCTACTATCAAAGATAATGCAAGGACACTGACTACGCAGGCGAGTCATCCAGTCGGTGAACGCTTCCGGGCTGACGCCTGACGGTAAGCTTCCGCTGACACAGACCATATCGAACTGACCGAGCCAGCTCAGAGAATCAGTCACAAAGCGTTCCCAGTCGGCGGGGGTGACTTCAAAACCCGAGAAGTTGAAGTCGGTCACTTCGCCGTCTTTTTCCGTCAGCTTAACGTTAATTCGGGTGCGCCCCTGTACAACCTGGAAACGGTTGGCAATGCCCAGCTCGCTGAACAGTTGCTGAAAACCATCCTGATTGTCTTTACCCAGGAAGCCGCCAACGGTGACATCAATTCCCAGGTCTTTTAATACTTTGGCCACGTTGATGCCTTTACCCGCCGCATGCAGACCGGTGGTTTTCACCAGGTTCACTTCGCCGCGTTCAATTTCCGGGCAGAAACCAACAAGGTCATAAGCCGGATTAAGGGTGATAGTAGCAACACGTCTGCTCATTATGCGCCCTCCCCAAGACCAGCAGCGATAGCGTCGCCGATTGCTTTCAGCGCCTGTTCAGCATCTGCACCCTGGGCGGTAAAGCGTAGGCGATGACCTTTCTTAACGCCAAGTGCCACAACTTTCATCAGACTACGTCCGTTTGCCGGTTTGCCGGTACCATCAAGGTTTGTCACGGTAATATCACTGTTAAATTGTTTAATGGTATTGACCAGCATGGTACCTGGACGAGCATGCAGGCCGTGTTCATTGCGCACCACAAACTCCGCGCTTAACACGTCGTCGGTCGGCGCATCATCGCTGGTCAGCAGCGCCAGCAACGTTGCCGCATCCGCTTTCAGCAAGCGGTCAGCTTTATTGTCGAGCAATAAATCAGCGAGACGCTTAAGAACCGCGATGGGCTGATCGTCATTCATCGCCACACTCACCAGCATGGCTGCCGTTTCGCCGTCCACATCAAAAGCATTTGCCGCACGGCTTACCGCAATCGCGCTACGCAGATTGCCTTCGGCGCTATCGCTCAGCCAGATACCCTGTCCGAGATTCAGCGGTTGTTCATTGATGGCTTTGGTGACGAAAGTGGCGTCAACTGCCCCCGCCTCTTTCAGACGCGCAGCGTTCAGCGCCTGAAGAGTCAGCAGATCGCTGGCGACGATATCCAGTGTCAGCATTTCGTTGTCGAGCTTCAGCTGCTCACTCTGCTTTTCGCCCATCAGTAATGCGCGAAGTTCTTCTGCTGTTGTTGCTGACTTCAGTTGTTCAGCAACGGAATCATCGCTCAGTACGTGGGTCAGCTGGCGTAGCAGGCCCAGATGTTCATCCGAGCTGGCAGCAATACCGATTGCCACGTACGCTACCTGACCGTCACCCCAGGTGACGCCTTCCGGGAACTGAAATACCTGAACGCCGGTTTTCAGCACCTGATCGCGGGTGTCGGTAGTGCCGTGTGGAATAGCAATACCATTGCCGAGGAACGTTGAGGTTTGCTGTTCGCGCGCCAGCATGCCATTGACGTAGCCTTCTGCTACATTACCGGCCTGCACCAGCGCCGCAGCGACCTGGCGAATCGCCTCTTCTTTGTCTCCGGCCTTTTCGCCCGGATGGATGTCCTGTACGGATAACTGGAACATAGTTCTCCTCTCTTGCTGAATTGAAACGATTCAGCCTCTATGAGAAAAAAAGCGCCAACCTGGCTTAGGGTTAAAGACAAGATCGCGCTGAAACGTTTCAAGAAAGCATAATACTTCTGTTTCAGCACGCAAGGAAAGCCGTAAAGTTATGAGCAAAAGTTTGATGTGCTGCACAATTTTTTGCCATTTTTCCTAATTGCTGATGGGAAAATCCGTTATCAGCAATTTCATTTCAGCAGCGTCAGCAGCCAATCAGCAACAGTGAAATGGCATTTTGACTATTCGTGGCGCTTTTGATTTCGCTGTCTGTTTATTTTCTGACAAGCAGCGTAAACTCCGCGTCTTCCTCTTCCAGTGATCGACCAGCATGCATAACTCCCCCGCAGTCTCCAGCGCGAAATCGTTTGACCTGACCTCGACGGCGTTTTTAATCGTTGCCTTTCTCACCGGTATTGCGGGCGCTCTGCAAACCCCGACACTCAGTATTTTTCTTACCGATGAAGTACATGCCCGTCCGGCGATGGTGGGATTCTTCTTTACCGGCAGCGCTGTCATTGGGATTCTGGTAAGTCAGTTTCTCGCCGGGCGCTCTGATAAGCGCGGCGATCGCAAATCGCTGATTGTCTTTTGCTGCCTGTTAGGCGTGCTGGCCTGCACCCTTTTTGCCTGGAATCGCAACTACTTTGTTTTGCTATTCGTTGGCGTCTTTCTTAGCAGCTTTGGCTCGACCGCTAACCCGCAAATGTTTGCCCTTGCCCGTGAACATGCCGACAAAACCGGACGTGAGGCGGTGATGTTCAGCTCTTTTTTACGCGCTCAGGTTTCACTGGCATGGGTCATTGGCCCACCGCTGGCTTATGCCTTAGCGATGGGTTTCAGCTTTACGGTAATGTATCTGAGCGCAGCGGTAGCGTTTATTGTTTGCGGTGTGATGGTGTGGCTGTTTTTACCGTCGATGCAAAAAGAGCTTCCGCTGGCGACCGGCACGATCGAAGCGCCGCGCCGTAACCGTCGCGATACGCTGCTGCTGTTTGTCATTTGTACATTGATGTGGGGCTCGAACAGCCTGTACATCATCAACATGCCGCTATTTATTATCAACGAACTGCATCTTCCCGAGAAACTGGCCGGTGTGATGATGGGGACCGCCGCCGGGCTGGAAATCCCGACGATGTTGATTGCCGGATATTTCGCCAAACGTCTGGGTAAGCGTTTCTTAATGCGCGTTGCTGCCGTGGGTGGCGTCTGTTTTTACGCAGGAATGCTGATGGCGCATTCACCTGTCATTCTGTTGGGCTTGCAGCTGCTAAATGCTATTTTTATTGGCATTCTGGGCGGCATCGGGATGCTCTATTTTCAGGATCTGATGCCCGGTCAGGCGGGTTCAGCCACCACGCTCTATACCAACACTTCGCGCGTGGGCTGGATCATCGCAGGATCAGTGGCGGGCATCGTCGCCGAGATCTGGAATTATCACGCTGTGTTCTGGTTTGCGATGGTGATGATTATCGCCACTCTGTTTTGCTTACTGCGGATTAAAGATGTTTAAGGCGCGGTCAGCATTTCCAGATCGATAAGCCAGGTCATGGCCTGCTGACGCGAGTTACCGCACATTTCAGCGCTGGCTTGTAAGCCTGCACAGACTTTCGGTCGCAGTGGCGAGGTGAAAATTTTACAGCGTTGCTGTTCATCAAGCTGAATGCAGGGCGTATTGGCGGGCTTGCCATCTGGCATACCGGGAATAGGGCTGGAAATTGAAGGGGCAGTGCAACACGCCCCGCAACCCGGACGGCATTCCATACGTTGTTCTCTTAAGGTTAACCACCGGATTGATGAGCGCGCACAGTACCACCTTTTTTGCACCAGCAAAAGTGCGAATACCACTTGCCCGAAAGGCCCGTCGCGAGTACTTTGTCGCGATATTTTTGACATTTTCGACTACAGGAATTTTTCGATGCCAAGAGCGAACGAAATTAAAAAAGGTATGGTACTGAATTACAACGGCAAACTGCTGCTGGTTAAGGATATTGATATTCAGTCGCCCACTGCCCGCGGTGCCGCTACGCTGTACAAAATGCGTTTTTCTGATGTCCGTACCGGGCTGAAAGTAGAAGAGCGTTTCAAAGGTGATGATATCGTTGACACCGTGACGCTGACCCGCCGTTACGTTGACTTCTCCTATGTCGATGGCAACGAATATGTCTTTATGGATAAAGAAGACTATACCCCGTATACCTTCACCAAAGATCAGATTGAAGAAGAGTTGCTGTTTATGCCAGAGGGCGGCATGCCGGACATGCAGGTGCTGACCTGGGACGGTCAACTGCTGGCGCTTGAGCTGCCGCAGACCGTTGATCTGGAAATCGTTGAAACCGCACCAGGCATCAAAGGGGCATCTGCCAGCGCCCGTAACAAACCGGCGACATTGAGCACTGGTCTGGTGATTCAGGTACCAGAATACTTAAGCCCGGGCGAAAAAATTCGTATCCATATCGAAGAACGCCGTTATATGGGGCGTGCTGACTAACTTCAGCCGCATGCAGAAAAGGGATAGCTCAGGCTGTCCCTTTTTTAATTTATTATACCAATCTTCTATTTTGCGCTTCCTGAACACCTTACGCCCTCAATTTTCACTCGTTGATTGATCGCCCTCACACTTCATCGCATTAACAATCCAGACCAATTTCAATTGCTGTCATATAACTTTACACTGTCGTTGTTAATTAATCGTTACTAAGACGTGACTCCTATGAATACAATCGCCTCCGTTACGCTCCCGCATCATGTACACGCTCCACGCTATGATCGCCAGCAGTTGCAATCACGTATCGTTCATTTTGGCTTTGGAGCCTTTCACCGCGCTCATCAGGCGTTACTGACCGATCGTGTGCTGAATGCCCAGGGCGGCGACTGGGGGATCTGTGAAATCAGCTTGTTCAGCGGTGATCAACTGATGAGCCAGCTCCGCGCACAGAACCATTTATATACCGTGCTGGAGAAAGGTGCGGACGGCAATCAGGTGATAATTGTCGGTGCCGTTCACGAATGCCTTAATGCAAAACTGGATTCCTTAGCGGCAATTATTGAGAAATTTTGCGAGCCACAGGTGGCAATTGTTTCCCTGACGATTACCGAAAAAGGCTATTGTATTGACCCGGCCACCGGTGCACTCGACACCAGTAATCCGCGGATTATTCACGATCTACAAACCCCTGAAGAACCTCACTCCGCACCGGGTATTCTCGTCGAAGCACTGAAACGCCGCCGTGAGCGCGGCCTTACACCGTTTACCGTGCTCTCCTGCGACAATATTCCCGACAATGGTCATGTGGTGAAAAACGCGGTGCTGGGAATGGCAGAAAAACGTTCGCCAGAACTCGCCGGGTGGATAAAAGAGCACGTCAGTTTTCCGGGAACCATGGTCGACCGCATTGTTCCGGCTGCAACCGACGAATCACTGGTGGAAATCAGCCAGCATCTGGGGGTGAATGATCCCTGCGCGATTAGCTACGAACCGTTTATCCAGTGGGTGGTGGAAGATAACTTCGTCGCTGGGCGTCCTGCCTGGGAAGTCGCAGGTGTACAAATGGTGAATGATGTCCTGCCATGGGAAGAGATGAAACTGCGGATGCTTAATGCCAGCCACTCTTTTCTCGCTTATCTGGGTTACCTCTCAGGATTCGCCCATATCAGTGATTGCATGCAGGATCGCGCATTTCGCCATGCCGCCAGAACATTAATGCTGGATGAGCAAGCGCCGACACTGCAAATTAAAGATGTCGATTTAACACAATATGCGGATAAGTTAATTGCACGTTTTGCTAATCCGGCGCTGAAACATAAGACCTGGCAAATCGCGATGGATGGCAGCCAGAAATTACCGCAACGCATGCTGGCAGGTATTCGCATACATCAGGGGCGCGAAACGGACTGGTCGTTGCTGGCATTAGGCGTTGCAGGCTGGATGCGTTACGTCAGCGGCGTTGATGATGCCGGAAATGCCATTGATGTTCGCGATCCGCTTAGCGATAAAATTCGCGAACTTGTTGCGGGCAGCAGCAGTGAACAACGCGTAACCGCCCTGCTTTCCCTGCGTGAAGTTTTCGGTGATGATCTGCCAGATAACCCGCATTTTGTGCAGGCCATCGAACAAGCCTGGCAACAAATCGTACAATTCGGCGCACATCAGGCGCTATTAAACACCCTCAAAATTTAACGATTTCTGCGGTTAAAGCGGATGAAGCTCACCTTCGTCCGCTCTCCCCTTCTCTTTTCTGCCTTTTTTAGCCAGGATTAACGCTCAGTTAACTTACCAGAGTATTGCGGAGCCGTTGTGACCAGGACCAACCTCATCACCGGTTTTCTCGGCAGCGGGAAAACCACGTCGATTCTTCATCTGTTAGCCCATAAAGATCCCAACGAAAAATGGGCGGTACTGGTTAATGAATTTGGGGAAGTCGGAATTGATGGTGCTTTGCTCGCCGATAGCGGCGCATTGCTGAAAGAGATCCCCGGCGGCTGCATGTGCTGCGTTAATGGTTTACCCATGCAGGTAGGGTTGAATACCTTACTGCGTCAGGGAAAACCAGACCGCTTGTTGATAGAGCCGACCGGGCTGGGCCATCCGAAACAGATCCTCGATCTGTTAACCGCACCAGTCTATGAACCGTGGATAGATCTGCGCGCCACCTTGTGCATTCTCGATCCGCGCTTGCTGCTGGACGAAAAAAGCGCCAGCAATGAAAACTTCCGTGACCAGCTGGCTGCCGCAGACATCATTGTCGCCAATAAATCCGACCGTACGACGCCCGAAAGTGAGCAAGCGCTACAGCGTTGGTGGCAGCAAAATGGTGGCGATCGACAATTAATTCACAGTGAGCATGGGAAAGTTGACGGTCATCTTCTGGATTTGCCGCGTCGCAATTTAGCCGAGTTGCCCGCCAGCGCCGCGCATTCTCATCAGCATGTCGTGAAAAAAGGGTTAGCAGCGTTAAGCCTGCCAGAGCATCAACGCTGGCGTCGCAGTCTGAACAGCGGGCAAGGATATCAGGCCTGCGGCTGGATATTCGACGCTGATACGGTATTCGACACCATTGGCATTCTGGAATGGGCGCGACTTGCACCGGTGGAACGCGTCAAAGGCGTGCTGCGTATTCCCGAAGGGCTGGTGCGAATCAACCGTCAGGGCGATGACCTGCACATTGAAACGCAAAACGTTGCGCCACCGGACAGCCGTATTGAGCTGATTTCCAGCAGCGAAGCTGACTGGAATGCCTTGCAGAGCGCGCTGTTGAAGCTTCGTTTAGCGACTACCGCGTAAGGTTGCCTGCGTTTTTCAGTAAGATAATTAGAGAAAATATGATTAAAAATTTGCCGCAAATAGTGTTGTTGAATATTGTCGGCCTCGCGCTGTTTCTTTCCTGGTATATCCCCGTTAATCATGGATTCTGGTTGCCGATTGATGCGGATATTTTTTATTTCTTTAATCAGAAACTGGTCGAAAGTAAGGCCTTTTTGTGGCTGGTTGCATTGACCAACAATCGCGCCTTCGACGGTTGTTCACTGCTGGCGATGGGTATGTTGATGCTGAGTTTCTGGCTGAAAGAAAACGCCCCTGGCAGACGACGTATCGTGATTATTGGTCTGGTCATGCTATTAACTGCAGTGGTATTAAACCAGCTGGGTCAGGCATTAATTCCTGTAAAACGGGCCAGCCCAACATTGACTTTTACCGATATTAACCGCGTCAGCGAACTGCTCTCTGTTCCCACGAAAGATGCCTCACGAGATAGCTTTCCCGGCGATCACGGCATGATGCTGCTTATTTTTTCGGCATTCATGTGGCGTTATTTCGGCAAAGTTGCAGGCCTTATCGCCCTTATTATTTTTGTGGTTTTTGCATTTCCCAGAGTAATGATTGGCGCACACTGGTTTACTGACATCATTGTCGGTTCGATGACCGTGATATTGATCGGTTTGCCCTGGGTGTTGCTGACGCCATTAAGTGATCGATTAATCACCTTTTTTGACAAATCACTACCAGGAAAAAACAAACATTTCCAAAACAAATAACTCACAGTAATTAACATCATCAGGGTTATTTTTATAGTGAGGATAATCCTGATGATGCGCACCGTGCTTTCATCTATCGAACGCAAAAATCATTCTCTAAGTAAATGAATGGATTGCATGCGTTTCACTCAATTGTACTTTAATTGACCAACCCCGCTTATTAACTTTCTGTATCACTTTTTCTTATAAAAAATCATGTAAAACCGCTCGCCAAGACCGCACCAATCGGGTAATCTCGAACTCGTTTTGCCTCGGCGGTAGATTATCCTCACAGCATATAATTTTGTGCGTTAGTCCACAGATTTGGCCTTAAGGAATTGTTTCAACATGCCCAGGTAATTAGTCTCGTGTCGCTTGGCATTTTTTTATAACGATATTTGTCGTTAAGGACTTCAAGGGAAAACAAACAACATGGTCAAATCTCAACCGATTTTGAGATATATCTTGCGCGGGATTCCCGCGATTGCAGTAGCGGTTCTGCTTTCTGCATGTAGTGCAAATAACACCGCAAAGAATATGCATCCTGAGACACGTGCAGTGGGTAGTGAAACATCATCACTGCAAGCTTCTCAGGATGAATTTGAAAACCTGGTTCGTAATGTCGACGTAAAATCGCGAATTATGGATCAGTATGCTGACTGGAAAGGCGTACGTTATCGTCTGGGCGGCAGCACTAAAAAAGGTATCGATTGTTCTGGTTTCGTACAGCGTACATTCCGTGAGCAATTTGGCTTAGAACTTCCGCGTTCGACTTACGAACAGCAGGAAATGGGTAAATCTGTTTCCCGCAGTAATTTGCGTACGGGTGATTTAGTTCTGTTCCGTGCCGGTTCAACGGGACGCCATGTCGGTATTTATATCGGCAACAATCAGTTTGTCCATGCTTCCACCAGCAGTGGTGTTATTATTTCCAGCATGAATGAACCGTACTGGAAGAAGCGTTACAACGAAGCACGCCGGGTTCTCAGCCGCAGCTAATAAACCGTTTGGATGCAATCCCTTGGCTATCCTGACGAGTTAACTGAAAGCACTGCTTAGGCAGTGCTTTTTTGTTTTCATTCATCAGAGAAAATGATGTTTCCGCGTCTTGATCCAGGCTATAGTCCGGTCATTGTTATCTTTTAAATGTTGTCGTAATTTCAGGAAATTAACGGAATCATGTTCATACGCGCTCCCAATTTTGGACGTAAGCTCCTGCTTACCTGCATTGTTGCAGGCGTAATGATTGCGATACTGGTGAGTTGCCTTCAGTTTTTAGTGGCCTGGCATAAGCACGAAGTCAAATACGACACACTGATTACCGACGTACAAAAGTATCTCGATACCTATTTTGCCGACCTGAAATCCACTACTGACCGGCTCCAGCCGCTGACCTTAGATACCTGCCAGCAAGCTAACCCCGAACTGACCGCCCGCGCAGCGTTTAGCATGAATGTCCGAACGTTTGTGCTGGTGAAAGATAAAAAAACATTCTGTTCATCTGCGACCGGTGAGATGGACATTCCACTCAATGAATTGATTCCGGCGCTCGACATTAATAAAAACGTCGATATGGCGATCTTACCCGGCACGCCGATGGTGCCGAACAAACCCGCAATCGTCATCTGGTATCGCAACCCTTTGCTGAAAAATAGCGGCGTCTTTGCCGCTCTGAATCTCAACCTGACGCCTTCACTCTTTTATAGTTCACGGCAGGAAGATTACGATGGCGTCGCCCTCATTATTGGCAATACTGCGCTATCTACCTTTTCTTCACGTTTGATGAACGTTAACGAATTAACCGACATGCCAGTCCGTGAAACTAAAATTGCGGACATTCCTCTGACCGTTCGGCTTTATGCAGATGACTGGACATGGAACGATGTGTGGTACGCATTTTTACTGGGCGGCATGAGTGGAACTGTCGTTGGCCTGCTCTGCTATTACCTGATGAGCGTACGTATGCGCCCCGGCAGAGAAATCATGACCGCCATCAAGCGCGAACAATTTTACGTGGCGTATCAACCGGTGGTGTATACACAAGCTTTGCGAGTAACGGGCCTGGAAGTACTGCTACGCTGGCGGCATCCTGTCGCGGGAGAAATTCCCCCGGATGCCTTCATTAACTTTGCCGAATCGCAAAAGATGATTGTGCCGCTGACTCAGCACCTGTTTGAGTTAATTGCCCGCGATGCCGCAGAATTAGAAAAAGTGCTGCCGGTAGGCGTCAAATTTGGTATTAACATTGCGCCGGACCATCTGCACAGCGAAAGCTTTAAAGCAGATATCCAGAAACTGCTCACTTCCCTGCCCGCACACCATTTCCAGATTGTGCTGGAAATTACCGAGCGCGATATGTTGAAAGAGCAAGAAGCCACACAACTCTTCGCCTGGCTGCACTCGGTCGGCGTAGAAATTGCTATTGATGACTTCGGCACCGGGCACAGCGCGCTTATCTATCTTGAGCGTTTTACGCTCGATTATCTGAAAATTGACCGTGGATTTATCAACGCCATCGGTACGGAAACGATCACTTCCCCCGTACTTGACGCGGTGCTGACGCTGGCGAAACGCCTCAATATGCTGACGGTTGCTGAAGGGGTCGAAACGCCGGAACAGGCGCGATGGCTAAGCGAACGCGGCGTTAATTTCATGCAAGGCTACTGGATTAGCCGCCCGTTACCGCTGGACGATTTTGTTCGCTGGCTAAAGAAACCGTATACGCCGCAGTGGTAAGGTGTGCTTACGTCCCTTATTATTCATAGTGAAAGCATGCCGGATTGCGGCTAATGATGAGTAAAAGGAAATCCGTTGCAGATGATTGTGCGCATACTGCTGCTGTTTATCGCTCTGTTCACCTTTGGTGTGCAGGCGCAGGCTATCAAGGAAAGCTATGCCTTTGCCGTGCTGGGCGAACCCCGGTACGCGTTTAATTTCAACCATTTTGATTATGTGAACCCCGCCGCGCCAAAAGGTGGGCAGATAACGTTGTCAGCCCTCGGCACCTTCGATAATTTCAACCGCTATGCACTGCGCGGCAACCCGGGCGCACGCACCGAGCAGCTGTACGACACGCTATTTACGACTTCCGATGACGAACCAGGCAGTTATTACCCGCTGATTGCTGAAAGCGCACGCTATGCTGACGATTATTCCTGGGTGGAGGTCGCTATTAATCCGCGCGCCCGTTTTCATGATGGTTCGCCCATTACTGCCCGCGATGTAGAGTTTACTTTTCAAAAATTTATGACCGAAGGCGTGCCGCAATTTCGTCTGGTCTACAAAGGCACCACCGTCAAAGCCATTGCACCGTTAACCGTGCGCATTGAGTTAGCTAAACCCGGCAAAGAAGATATGCTGAGTCTGTTTTCGCTGCCGGTATTTCCAGAAAAGTACTGGAAGGATCACAAACTTAGCGACCCGCTCGCCACGCCTCCGCTTGCCAGTGGTCCGTACCGCGTTACGTCCTGGAAAATGGGGCAAAATATTGTCTATTCCCGTGTGAAAGATTACTGGGCAGCAAACTTACCGGTAAACCGTGGACGCTGGAATTTCGACACCATTCGCTACGATTATTACCTCGATGATAATGTCGCCTTTGAAGCGTTTAAAGCAGGTGCCTTTGATTTGCGTATGGAAAACGACGCCAAAAACTGGGCCACGCGTTATACCGGTAAAAATTTCGATAAAAAATACATCATCAAAGATGAGCAAAAGAACGAATCAGCCCAGGATACGCGTTGGCTGGCGTTTAATATCCAACGTCCGGTATTCAGCGATCGCCGGGTCCGGGAAGCTATCACTCTCGCCTTTGACTTTGAATGGATGAACAAGGCGTTGTTTTACAATGCCTGGAGTCGCACGAACAGTTATTTTCAGAATACCGAATACGCGGCCAGAAATTACCCCGACGCCGCGGAGCTGGTGCTTCTGGCACCAATGAAAAAAGATCTACCGTCAGAAGTCTTCACACAAATCTACCAGCCGCCGGTATCCAAAGGCGATGGCTACGATCGTGACAACCTGTTAAAAGCCGACAAACTTCTCAACGAAGCGGGCTGGGTGCTGAAGGGTCAGCAACGCGTTAATGCCACAACGGGTCAGCCACTCAGCTTTGAATTATTGCTTCCCGCAAGCAGCAATAGTCAGTGGGTATTGCCGTTCCAGCACAGCCTGCAACGGCTGGGTATCAACATGGACATTCGCAAGGTGGATAACTCGCAAATCACTAACCGCATGCGCAGTCGCGACTATGACATGATGCCGCGCGTATGGCGGGCGATGCCGTGGCCCAGTTCCGATTTACAGATTTCCTGGTCATCGGAATATATCAATTCCACTTATAATGCCCCCGGCGTGCAAAGCCCGGTTATCGACTCGCTGATCAACCAAATTATTGCCGCGCAGGGAAATAAAGAAAAATTACTGCCATTGGGGCGAGCACTGGATCGCGTATTAACGTGGAATTATTACATGCTGCCAATGTGGTACATGGCGGAAGACCGTCTCGCCTGGTGGGATAAATTCTCCCAGCCGGCCGTGCGCCCCATCTATAGCCTCGGTATCGATACCTGGTGGTATGACGTCAATAAAGCGGCCAAACTGCCGTCCGCCAGCAAACAGGGAGAGTAGATGGGCGCTTACCTGATTCGCCGTCTGTTGCTGGTGATCCCAACATTATGGGCGATTATCACCATCAACTTTTTCATCGTGCAAATTGCGCCTGGCGGTCCGGTCGACCAGGCCATCGCCGCCATTGAGTTTGGTAATGCCGGAGTATTACCCGGCGCAGGCGGTGAAGGTGTTCGTGCCAGCCATGCGCAAACGGGTGTCGGCAATATCAGCGACAGTAATTACCGTGGCGGACGCGGATTAGATCCAGAAGTGATCGCTGAGATCACTCATCGCTACGGTTTTGATAAGCCGATCCACGAACGTTACTTCAAAATGCTCTGGGACTACATCCGCTTTGATTTTGGCGATAGCCTGTTTCGCAGCGCCTCGGTGCTGACGCTGATTAAAGACAGTCTGCCGGTTTCCATCACCCTCGGATTGTGGAGCACGCTGATTATCTATCTGGTGTCGATTCCGTTAGGCATTCGCAAAGCTGTTTATAATGGGAGCCGCTTTGACGTCTGGAGTAGCGCATTTATCATCATCGGCTACGCCATTCCGGCCTTTTTGTTTGCCATCCTGCTGATTGTCTTCTTCGCGGGCGGCAGCTATTTCGACCTGTTCCCTCTACGCGGCCTGGTTTCCGCTAACTTTGATTCGCTGCCGTGGTATCAGAAAATCACCGATTATCTGTGGCATATCACGCTGCCGGTGCTGGCGACAGTGATTGGTGGCTTTGCGGCGCTGACCATGCTGACAAAAAACTCATTCCTTGATGAAGTGCGCAAGCAATACGTGGTGACCGCGCGTGCGAAAGGGGTAAGTGAAAAAATATTCTCTGGAAACATGTGTTCCGCAACGCCATGCTGCTGGTGATTGCCGGTTTTCCGGCGACGTTTATCAGCATGTTTTTTACCGGCTCGCTGCTGATTGAGGTGATGTTTTCACTCAATGGTCTGGGCTTACTGGGCTACGAAGCGACCGTCTCGCGCGATTATCCTGTAATGTTTGGTACCTTGTATATTTTCACCCTGATTGGCCTGCTGCTGAATATTGTCAGTGATATCAGCTATACGCTGGTTGATCCGCGTATTGATTTTGAGGGACGTTAATGTCGCGACTCAGCCCCGTCAATCAGGCCCGTTGGGCGCGTTTTCGTCATAACCGTCGCGGCTACTGGTCGTTATGGATTTTCCTCGTCTTGTTTGGTTTGAGTTTGTGTTCTGAACTTATCGCCAACGATAAACCGTTGCTGGTGCGTTATGACGGCAGTTGGTATTTCCCGTTATTGAAAAACTACAGCGAAAGCGATTTTGGCGGCCCGCTGGCAAGTCAGGCTGATTATCAGGACCCGTGGCTGAAACAACGGCTGGAAAATAACGGCTGGGTACTGTGGGCACCGATTCGCTTTGGTGCTACCAGTATCAACTTTGCTACCGATAAGCCCTTCCCTTCTCCACCCTCCCGGCAAAACTGGCTGGGAACGGATGCCAACGGCGGCGATGTGCTGGCACGCATTCTCTATGGCACGCGGATCTCGGTTCTGTTTGGCCTGATGCTGACTCTCTGTTCCAGCGTGATGGGCGTGCTGGCGGGGGCGCTACAAGGCTATTACGGCGGTAAAGTCGATCTCTGGGGACAACGCTTTATTGAAGTATGGTCGGGGATGCCGACGCTGTTTTTGATTATTTTACTTTCCAGCGTCGTACAGCCTAACTTCTGGTGGCTGCTGGCAATTACTGTCTTGTTTGGCTGGATGAGTCTGGTCGGCGTGGTGCGGGCGGAGTTTTTACGTACTCGTAATTTCGACTACATTCGTGCGGCACAGGCGCTTGGCGTCAGCGATCGCAGTATCATCCTGCGTCATATGTTGCCTAATGCCATGGTCGCGACCCTCACCTTTTTACCGTTTATTTTATGTAGTTCGATAACCACCCTGACCTCGCTCGATTTCCTCGGCTTCGGTCTACCGCTCGGTTCACCGTCACTCGGTGAACTGCTGTTACAAGGGAAAAATAACCTTCAGGCCCCGTGGCTTGGGATCACCGCCTTCTTGTCGGTGGCGATATTATTGTCTTTGCTGATCTTTATTGGTGAAGCCGTCCGCGACGCATTTGATCCTAATAAGGCGGTGTAGCATGACGCAAACTCTGTTAGCGATTGAAAATTTGTCGGTGGGTTTTCGCCATCAGCAAACCGTACGTACAGTAGTCAATGATGTTTCACTACAGATTGAGGCTGGCGAAACGCTGGCGCTGGTGGGTGAGTCAGGTTCAGGCAAAAGCGTTACCGCGCTGTCAATTTTACGCCTGCTCCCTTCCCCGCCGGTTGAATATCTCTCCGGCGATATTCGTTTTCATGGCGAATCGCTGCTTCACGCCAGCGATCAAACGTTGCGCGGTGTACGCGGTAATAAGATCGCCATGATTTTTCAGGAACCGATGGTGTCGTTAAATCCATTGCATACCCTGGAAAAACAGCTTTATGAAGTGCTTTCACTCCACCGCGGGATGCGTCGGGAAGCGGCTCGTGGCGAAATTCTTAACTGCCTTGATCGCGTTGGTATCCGCCAGGCGGCAAAACGGCTGACAGATTATCCGCATCAGCTCTCCGGCGGCGAACGGCAGCGGGTGATGATTGCGATGGCGCTGTTAACGCGACCGGAATTATTAATTGCCGATGAACCGACCACCGCACTGGACGTCTCTGTCCAGGCGCAGATTTTACAGCTGTTGCGCGAACTGCAAGGCGAGCTGAATATGGGCATGCTGTTTATTACTCATAACCTCAGCATTGTCAGAAAACTGGCCCACCGCGTGGCGGTAATGCAAAACGGTCGCTGTGTCGAGCAAAATTACGCCGCTACGCTATTTGCATCACCCACTCATCCTTACACACAAAAGCTACTCAACAGTGAACCGTCAGGCGATCCAGTGCCGTTGCCAGAACCTGCCTCAACGTTGCTGGATGTTGAACAGCTTCAGGTTGCCTTCCCCATTCGCAAAGGGATTTTGAAGCGCATTGTGGATCATAATGTGGTGGTGAAAAACATCAGTTTTACGCTACGAGCGGGTGAAACACTGGGTTTAGTGGGCGAGTCCGGTTCCGGGAAAAGTACGACGGGACTGGCGCTGCTGCGACTGATTAATTCTCAGGGCAGCATCATCTTTGACGGTCAGCCACTGCAAAATTTAAATCGCCGCCAGCTGTTACCTATTCGTCATCGCATTCAGGTGGTATTTCAGGATCCAAACTCCTCGCTCAACCCACGACTCAACGTTTTGCAGATTATTGAGGAAGGCTTACGGGTTCACCAGCCGACGCTTTCTGCCGCACAACGCGAACAACAAGTGATAGCCGTGATGCATGAAGTGGGATTAGATCCTGAAACACGCCACCGTTATCCGGCGGAGTTCTCTGGTGGTCAGCGACAACGTATTGCGATTGCCAGGGCATTAATTCTTAAGCCCTCGCTGATCATACTTGATGAACCGACATCATCACTCGACAAAACGGTACAGGCGCAAATATTGACGCTATTGAAATCATTGCAACAAAAGCATCAACTGGCCTATTTGTTTATCAGCCACGATTTGCACGTTGTCCGCGCGTTATGTCATCAGGTTATCATACTGCGACAAGGGGAAGTAGTGGAACAAGGACCGTGCGCGCGCGTGTTTGCCACACCGCAGCAGGAGTATACGCGTCAGCTACTGGCGTTGAGCTGACGCTTAAAAAGGATTGTAGTTTGAAAAGGGTTCGGCAATTGCCACACCAAAATTTTTCAATCGGCATGTTGCAGCAAACTCGTCCTGGCGATTTACAAACAGGCACGGCTCACCTTCACACTCCAGCACCGAACATGGAACTTCGATGTCGCTTAACGCCTGGCTTAGTTTATACATCACCGACCATGCATTATCACCATCCGGGCTAAGCAATTTAAGCGCCACCAGGCTGTTGTCACCGCACGGTCCATTTTGCGGAATCGGTTCAACCTTCGAACCTGCGAAACCAGCAGACCAGCGATAGTTCTGCGGCAGTCGATGGACGATTGAGAGTTGTAATGAAGTCACTTATTTTCCCCGGAAGCACATTCACTTCACAATTTGTTTACATCAATTTTAACACATCATCAACAATCCGTCTTTATACAGATCGTAAAGATTGATGCCTCGCCTGCGTGGCCTCTATGGCTCTGATTTAAGTAATATCTGCGGGCGTGGTCACGTTTGCGGGGCTATATGTACCCGTTTCTGCGATCTAACTCAACCTTTTTAACTACAATGATGTGACTTTTTACATAAATTGATTTTACATAAAATAAACATATATCGGGGGAATGATAGATTTGTGGTTGACATGCATCAACAAAGGAAGCCTTTTAGCTTCCTCGTTGTGCAATAGATCACCGTTTTTTCGGCCGACTGGCGTACAGACAGAAGAGAATGGAGCTGGTTGCGCAGAATGCAATTGACCAAATCATCGGCCATGCAGAGTTAAAGGTCGCAAGAGAAAGCAATGCGCCAACAATTGCCCCTATGCCAAAACGGAAGGTTCCTGCCAGCGAAGATGCCGTTCCCGCCATATGGGGAAACTCATCAAGAATGACCGCCATCGCATTGGATGACACCATCGACACGCAGCCCACAAACGCCGCAACGCCAACCACCAGCGACCAAAATCCCAGCCCCAGCAGCGCACTGATGACCATCCACGCTGCCATAATAAATTGTATCCACAACCCCGAGCGGAACATATTTAACGCGCCAATGCGGCGGACGAAGCGGCTGTTAAAGATGGTCATCACGAACAGAAAAACAATGTTTAGCGCAAAGTAATAACCAAAGTTTTCCGGCGCGACGTGGTTAATTTCAATATAAACAAACGGTCCGGCGCTTAAGAATGAGAACATCCCGGCAAAGCTGAAACCACTGGCAAGCATGTAGCTCAGGACACGTTTATGGCGGAACAGCGCCGCAAAGTTACCAATAGTGGTACGAATGTGAAATGGCTGACGACGCTCCGGTGGTAAGGTTTCTTTAATCAGGAAGAAAATCATTGCCGAAGCCAGAATCGCCGCTAATGCCAGGATCCAGAAGATGTAATGCCAGCTCAGCCACACCAGCACCCAGCCGCCAACTATCGGTGCCATCAGCGGTGCAATGGTTGTCACCAGCATGACAAACGACATCATCCGCGAGAACTCTTCTTTCGGGTAAATATCGCGCATCAGGGCGTTAATGACCACGCTGGCCGCAGCCGCAGCCAGCCCGTGGAAGAAACGCATCACAATCAGCTGATCGATGGTGTTTGCCAACGCACACGCCACCGCGGCGGCGGCAAACACCAGCGTACCGCCGAGCACCACCGGCTTACGCCCGAAGCTGTCTGCCATCGGCCCGTAGATTAACTGCCCCAACGCAAAGCCCAGAATATAAGTACTGAGGGTCATCTGCGTACTGCCCGCCGGTACGCCAAACTGCGCTGAAATTACCGGTAGCGCGGGCAGATACATATCAATCGACAGCGGCATCAACATGGCCAGCAGGCCAAGGATAAAAACAATAGCAAACGACGAATGCTGTCGGGTGGTCACAACGGGCTCCTGAAAGTCATTGAAAAGTTAGACGACGCTGGCAATTTCTTCTTCAGTTAACGGACGATATTCACCGGGGGCTAAATCAGCATCCAGCGTAATACCGCCAATACGTTCACGATGCAGCTCAACCACGTGGTTACCCACGGCGGCGAACATGCGTTTCACCTGATGATAACGCCCTTCGCTGATGGTCAGACGAACCTGCGTTGGGGTAATCACTTCCAGCACCGCAGGCTTAGTGAGATCTTTTTCGTTATGCAGCTGCACGCCTTTAGCAAATTGCTCTGCCGTATCGTCAGCTACAGGTGATTCCAGTGTCACCAGATAGGTCTTCTCGCAATGATGGCGCGGAGAAGTAATGCGGTGCGACCACTGACCATCATCAGTCATCAGCACCAGACCGGTGGTATCAATATCCAACCGCCCCGCCGCATGCAGTTTCCACGCTACCGGTTCATCAAGAAAATAGAGCACCGTTGGGTGATCAGGGTCGTCCGTGGAGCAAACATAGCCCTGAGGCTTATTGAGCATGAAGTAACGTGGACCGTGTTGCTGCGCCAGCGGGTTGCCATCGTAAGCGACATCATGTTCAGGAAGCAGTTTGAACGCTGCATTACGGACGATTTCGCCATCGACGGTGACACGATTGCCGCGGATTTCACGCCCGGCAATAGCACGGCTAACGCCGAGTTGCTGTGCGATAAATTTATCAAGTCGCATGTGTGTGATTTTGCCTGTAAAAACGGAGGTCGGGCATTGACCCGAAAATCTGAACTGTTGTCTGCCCAGTATAGCGGTCTAATAACATCCCTCAAGGGAAAAAGATCCATGGCATACTATTAGCAGAATAATCTACCTACGCGAGACCATGATTTTTACACTTCGCCCATATCAGCAAGAAGCCGTGGATGCCACGCTCAACCATTTTCGTCGTCATAAAACCCCTGCCGTTATCGTGCTGCCCACCGGCGCAGGTAAAAGCCTGGTGATAGCGGAACTGGCACGGCTGGCTCGTGGTCGCGTGCTGGTGCTGGCACACGTTAAAGAACTGGTGGCGCAAAACCATGCAAAGTATCAGGCGCTGGGGCTGGAAGCCGATATTTTTGCCGCCGGGCTAAAGCGCAAAGAGAGCCACGGTAAAGTGGTATTTGGCAGCGTGCAGTCTGTCGCCCGTAATCTTGATGCCTTTCAGGGTGAATTTTCGCTGTTGATTGTCGATGAATGTCACCGTATTGGTGACGATGAAGAGAGCCAGTATCAGCAAATCCTCACTCACCTGACAAAAGTGAATCCCCACTTACGCCTGCTGGGGCTGACTGCCACGCCTTTTCGATTGGGCAAAGGCTGGATCTACCAGTTTCATTATCACGGCATGGTACGCGGCGATGAGAAAGCCCTTTTCCGTGACTGCATTTATGAGCTGCCGCTGCGTTATATGATTAAACACGGCTATCTGACGCCGCCAGAACGACTGGATATGCCAGTAGTGCAATACGATTTCAGCCGCTTGCAGGCACAGAGTAACGGGCTGTTCAGCGAAGCCGATCTCAACCGTGAGCTGAAAAAACAACAACGTATTACCCCGCACATCATCAGCCAGATTATGGAGTTTGCTGCAATGCGCAAAGGGGTGATGATTTTTGCCGCGACGGTTGAACACGCAAAAGAGATTGTGGGATTACTGCCTGCCGAAGATGCAGCACTGATTACTGGCGACACCCCCGGCGCTGAGCGCGATGTGTTAATTGAAAATTTTAAAGCCCAGCGTTTTCGCTATCTGGTCAACGTCGCGGTACTGACCACCGGATTTGACGCCCCGCACGTCGATCTTATCGCCATTCTGCGCCCTACCGAATCAGTGAGTCTTTACCAACAAATTGTCGGGCGCGGTCTGCGTCTCGCTCCGGGCAAGACTGATTGCTTAATTCTTGATTATGCGGGTAATCCTCACGATCTCTACGCGCCGGAAGTTGGTACACCAAAAGGCAAAAGTGACAACGTTCCGGTACAGGTTTTCTGCCCTGCCTGCGGTTTTGCCAACACCTTTTGGGGGAAAACGACCGCCGACGGGACATTGATTGAACACTTTGGTCGTCGCTGTCAGGGATGGTTTGAAGATGACGACGGTCATCGCGAACAATGTGACTTCCGTTTCCGTTTTAAAAATTGCCCGCAATGTAACGCGGAAAACGATATTGCCGCCCGCCGCTGCCGCGAATGTGACACCGTACTGGTTGATCCGGACGATATGTTAAAAGCGGCGCTACGACTGAAAGACGCGCTGGTATTACGCTGTAGCGGCATGTCTTTGCAACATGGGCACGACGAGAAAGGCGAATGGTTGAAAATCACCTATTACGATGAAGACGGCGCGGATGTGAGTGAGCGTTTCCGTCTGCAAACACCTGCCCAGCGTACCGCCTTCGAGCAGCTTTTTATCCGCCCGCATACGCGCACACCGGGCATCCCGCTGCGCTGGATCACCGCCGCCGATATCCTCGCCCAGCAAGCCTTATTGCGACACCCGGATTTTGTCGTCGCCCGCATGAAAGGCCAGTACTGGCAGGTGCGTGAAAAAGTGTTCGATTACGAAGGTCGTTTTCGTCTGGCGCACGAATTACGCGGTTAATGGTAGTTTTGATTGATGTATAAGGCGATTGAGTATAGAATCTCGCCCGCTTTTGCATACGCAAAGCAGATCACTTACCTGTTGCTGGGTCGCCTGTAGCAGGATTAATTTAAGAGAGAAAGAAATGTTTACTATCAACGCAGAAGTACGTAAAGAGCAGGGTAAGGGTGCGAGCCGCCGCCTGCGTGCCGCTAACAAGTTCCCGGCAATCATCTACGGTGGCAAAGAAGCGCCGCTGGCTATCGAGCTGGATCACGACAAAGTCATGAACATGCAAGCTAAAGCTGAATTCTACAGCGAAGTTCTGACCATCGTTGTTGACGGTAAAGAAATCAAAGTTAAAGCTCAGGACGTACAGCGTCACCCGTACAAACCGAAGCTGCAGCACATCGACTTCGTTCGCGCTTAATTGCTGAATAAGTTGTAAAAAACCCCGCTCCGGCGGGGTTTTTTGTATCTGCAGATTATGCCTGATTACGGTATTGCTATTTTTTGCAGGCCAGATAAGGCGTTCACGCCGCATCTGGCATTCAGAACACAAAACCGATTAATTGCCGCCAGACGTCCGGCGCTGCAATTGGTCGCGCAAATTCGGCGGCGTGCCTTTAATGGTCAAGGTATCGGTTGCTGGATCCCAGAAGATGCGTTCACCTAACAGCATCGCATCAAAGTTAATAGTCAAGCCACCGCCGCTACCGGCAAACTTCGTCAACTGACGCAGTGTGCTACGGTCTGCCGGGAAGCTCTCTTCCAGTTCGTAGCCTTTTTCAGCCGCAAACTCCGTGAAGCTCACTTCGCTTACGCCTGCCAGCTCTTTCGACAGCGATTTCAGTTCGATCTCTTCGCCTGCCTGCAGCTGCTCATTACAGTAGCTATAAACCTGCTGGCGCACGTTCTGTCGCTCTGCTTTATCCAGTTGTGCTTCGGCAGTGAAATCATCAACCGCTTGCAACAGCCCACGGTTTTGCGCTTTCGCGTTTAACCCTTCGCTGGCCCCGAGGAAATCCATAAAGAAATCCGCCACTTTGCGCCCTACTCGCCCTTTCAGGAAAGTGAGATAGCGGGTGGACTCTGGATTGGTTTCCCATTCGGTTAAATCGATACGCGCAACAATATCCGCATGATTGATATCAAGATAATGGGTTGGGTTGATGTCGAGATTTTCGTTAACGCGCATACTGCTCAGGTTGCTCAGAACTGCCACCAGCAAATACTCCACCGCCAGATAGCGATAGTGGCAAAACAGCACGAATCCACCGTCAGCAAAAGGATATTTCGCTAATTCGTCACGCAGGCGGCCGGTTGCCGCGCGGCTAAATGCCAGGAAGTCCTCTTCGCCCTGACGCTGTAAGCGCAGCGTCTGCGCCAGTTCACTCTCTTCGCTAAACAAGCCGTAAGCTTTATTTTTGGCGCTATAGACCCGATGCAGTTCTGCCACCATCTCAACGACGGTTTCTGTCGGTTCCAGCAATGAATCGCGCAACACCAGCTCAAGGTTCTGCTCATCACGCTTGATAAGCTGGTGCAGAGCAATCTGGTTGATATCCAGACTCATGATAAACTCTCCTTTAAGACCGGGCGGTATTCAACCACCGCCGGTTAAGCGACGCAATAAAAGATGGCGGTCATTTTACAGAAGGCAGCGTAACGAGAATGATTTAACGCATAAAAAAGCAGAAAAAAAACCGTTGCTACGGTAATATGTTGCCCTTTCATCAACTAACTGATTTCGATTTATGCCACAAATTTCCCGCTACAGTGATGAACAGGTTGAACAATTGCTCGCAGAGCTGCTCAACGTACTGGAAAAACATAAGGCTCCGACCGACCTTTCCCTGATGGTGTTAGGCAACATGGTCACTAACCTTATCAACACCAGCATTGCCCCGGCCCAACGCCAGGCAATTGCCAACTCTTTTGCCCGCGCCTTACAGTCCTCTATCAACGAAGACAAAGCGCACTAAGGGAAACAGATAACAGGTTATGGTAACTCATCGTCAGCGCTACCGTGAAAAAGTCTCCCAGATGGTCAGTTGGGGGCACTGGTTTGCACTGTTCAATATTCTGCTTTCGCTCGTCATTGGCAGCCGTTACCTGTTTATCGCCGACTGGCCGACAACGCTTGCTGGTCGCATTTATTCCTACGTAAGCATTATCGGCCATTTCAGCTTCCTGGTGTTCGCCACCTACTTGCTGATCCTCTTCCCGCTGACCTTTATCGTCGGCTCCCAGAGGCTGATGAGGTTTTTGTCCGTCATTCTGGCAACGGCGGGAATGACGCTATTACTGATCGATAGCGAAGTCTTTACTCGTTTCCATCTCCATCTTAATCCCATCGTCTGGCAACTGGTTATCAACCCAGACGAAAATGAGATGGCGCGCGACTGGCAGCTGATGTTCATCAGCGTGCCGGTTATTTTATTGCTTGAACTGGTGTTTGCGACGTGGAGCTGGCAAAAGCTGCGCAGCCTGACGCGTCGTCGACGCTTCGCGCGCCCGCTGGCCGCATTCTTATTTATCGCCTTTATCGCCTTTATCGCCTCGCATGTGGTGTATATCTGGGCCGATGCCAACTTCTATCGCCCGATCACCATGCAGCGCGCTAACCTGCCGCTTTCGTACCCGATGACGGCGCGACGTTTTCTTGAGAAGCATGGTCTGCTTGATGCGCAGGAGTATCAACGCCGTCTTATTGAGCAAGGTAATCCAGACGCCGTTTCCGTTCAGTATCCGTTAAGCGAACTGCGCTATCGCGATATGGGCACCGGGCAGAATGTGCTGTTGATTACTGTCGATGGCCTGAACTACTCACGCTTCGAGAAGCAGATGCCTGCGCTGGCAGGTTTTGCTGAGCAAAATATTTCGTTCACGCGCCATATGAGCTCCGGCAACACTACAGACAACGGCATCTTTGGCCTGTTCTATGGCATCTCGCCGAGCTATATGGACGGCATTCTGTCGACCCGTACGCCTGCGGCATTAATTACTGCGCTTAATCAGCAAGGCTATCAGCTGGGGTTATTCTCATCAGATGGCTTTACCAGCCCGCTGTATCGCCAGGCATTGTTGTCAGATTTCTCGATGCCGAGCGTACGCACCCAATCCGACGAGCAGACCGCCACGCAGTGGATCAACTGGCTGGGACGCTACGCACAAGAAGATAACCGCTGGTTCTCGTGGGTTTCTTTCAATGGTACTAACATTGACGACAGCAATCAGCAGGCATTTGCACGGAAATATAGCCGGGCGGCAGGCAATGTCGATGACCAGATCAACCGCGTGCTCAATGCACTGCGTGATTCTGGCAAACTGGACAATACGGTGGTGATTATCACTGCCGGTCGGGGTATTCCACTGAGCGAAGAGGAAGAAACCTTTGACTGGTCCCACGGTCATCTGCAGGTGCCATTAGTGATTCACTGGCCAGGCACGCCGGCGCAGCGTATTAATGCTCTGACTGATCATACCGATCTGATGACGACGCTGATGCAACGCCTGCTACATGTCAGCACACCTGCCAGCGAATATTCGCAAGGTCAGGATTTGTTCAACCCTCAACGCCGTCATTACTGGGTTACCGCAGCGGATAACGATACGCTGGCAATTACCACCCCGAAAAAGACGCTGGTACTGAACAATAACGGTAAATACCGCACTTACAACTTACGTGGTGAAAGAGTGAAAGATGAAAAACCACAGTTAAGTTTGTTATTGCAAGTGCTGACAGACGAGAAGCGTTTTATCGCTAACTGATTAATTATAAATCAGTTAGCGAAATATCTTACTTGCAATCGGTGTGGAAAACGGTAGTATTAGCAGCCACGAGTCGGCACGTAGCGCAGCCTGGTAGCGCACCGTCATGGGGTGTCGGGGGTCGGAGGTTCAAATCCTCTCGTGCCGACCAAATCGCCCACCGGATACCACCGGAATTAACAGTTTTTAGACACGAAAAGCCCGCTAATCCTTGATTGGCGGGTTTTTTTATGGTTTTTAGTCACCGGACATCACCGGATTTATAAGCTATCAGCCGGATTTTTTAGTTATACGCTTAGTTATACGGGCTTGCGTATAACTAAAGCCGTATAACTAAAAGCCTGTTTTTTCGTGTGGAATCATATACATATGGCGAGAAAAACACCCCCATTAACCACGGTGCAGATCAAAGCAGCCAGACCAGCGGAAAAGGAATACACCCTACAGGACGGCGGAGGGCTTTTTCTCCTGGTCAAACCGTCCGGATCAAAACTCTGGCGATTTTCCTACTACCGGCCATCGGACAAAAAAAGAATATTGCTGAGTTTTGGATCGCTTGATGATGTTTCCCTGGCTGATGCCAGAAAACGCCGTAGCGAGTACAGAGCGTTAATCAGTGCCGGAACTGACCCGCAGGGCCATGAGAAGAAAAAACGAGAGGCAGAGGCCCGAAGACAAGGGAACACGTTCGAAAATGTGGCGGCGGCATGGTACCAGGTGAAAATCAGCCAGAATCTGGCCCCCAACACGATTAAAGACATCTGGCGATCGCTGGATAAATATGTATTCCCGTTCATCGGCAACACCCCAATAGACACCCTGACCGCTCGCAGGTTCGTTGAGGTGCTTACCCCCATCAAGGAGCGCGGCAACCTGGAAACACTCAAACGGGTTTTACAGCGCGTTAATGAGGTAATGGATTACGCCGCCAACAGTGGGCTGATTGATGCCAATCCGGCTATGAATGTGCGTAAGGCGTTCCCCTCCCCTGTAAAAAAACATATGCCAACAATCCGCCCCGAACAGTTGCCGGAGCTTATGCAGGCTTTATCAGTATCGGCAACAGAACGGCAGACCAGATTACTGATTGAATGGCAGTTACTGACCGTAACCCGTCCCGCCGAAGCGTCATCAACGCGGTGGGATGAAATCGACCTGGACGCGCAACGCTGGACGATACCCGCCGGACGCATGAAGATGCGCAGGGATCACGTTATCCCACTTTCCGGTCAGGCTATGGCGGTGCTGGAGGCCATGAAACCAATCAGCCACCACCGCGATTATGTTTTCCCGAGTCTGAAAGACCCACGGCAGCCAATGAACAGCCAGACAGCAAACGCAGCATTACGACGCATGGGGTTCGCTGGCGTGCTGGTGTCTCATGGATTACGCGCCATATTCAGTACAGCAGCGAACGAGGAAGGATTCGAGCCGGACGTAATCGAGGCCGCACTTGCCCACGTCGACACTAACGAAGTGAGACGGGCATACAACCGGAGCAACTACATAGAAAAACGCGTGGTGCTTATGCGCTGGTGGGGCGAATTTGTCGAGGCTGCGGCGACGGGCGTAACCCTCGCCAGTGGTAAAAGGGGTATCCGAGCCGTTTAGCTGTACAGAAAACCAGTAAAAACTACGAAAACCATGTAAAACCGTCGTATAATTGCATCAAATTTAACGACAAGGCCGTGAAACATGAAACCGTTAAGATGCAAAAAAATTTCAGATGCAATTGCGACGGGCTGCAACTGGCCCTGATGGTTCAGCATGAATTTTGGTCAACCTACGATCCGGAGGACAGAACGACGGCCCCATCAAAAAAACAGGTAGTAGATTTCCTGGTATCCCGTGGGGCATCCAGGAATATGGCTGAAAGTATCGACAGGGTAGTTCGTCCGGCAACCATGAAGACCGGAGGCAGGCCAAAAAAATGGCGGTAACAATCCTCAAAGCGGCAGAAATGCCGCTTTTTTTATAAATCCCTTTCAAATCACCAACATAAAAAACGGTTCTAACCGTTTAAAAACGGTGGGAACTGTTTTTACCCGTATCCGATGATTTACCGTATTTGTCACCGGAATACACCGGATTCACAAGGTAAATCACGATGGAAGCAATCAAAAAAGTCATCTTTCGCCAGGAAGTAAAAAAACTTATCCACATCAAGGCAGACAGCACGCTTCAAAGCATGATCAACGCCGGAGAATTTCCGCAGGGTTTTCGCGTTGGTTTACGCCGTCGCGGATGGTATGAGGAAGACGTAATCGCATGGATGAAAGAACGTGAGCAGGAAGCACGCGGAACGGCTGCGTAATGGTGTGAGGCATAACACGATGAACATAACAAAAAGCGCCCCGTTGCCGGAGCGCCCTTGTGAACAATTAACCTGCTGCGAAAAAATTGGATCAGTGCAGGGAAATTATATCAACTGTGTGAAGAAGTGCCACAATTGCCAGTTTAGCTTTGCGGCGAACGCGTCAATAAAGAATATTCATTCTTTAAATTCCGTTTGTGTTTTTGTTCGGAGTTGTTCGCGGTTGTTCGTTAAGAAAAGAAGCGGCGCGTATGCACCGCTAAGGAGTTTATTTTCATGACTTATGCAGTTTTCAATCTTAGCACCGCCGTAGCTGGTGGACAAGGCTATCAGCCAGGTGGGCGATTTCTGGTTGACTTCCTCCGTCTTGGGCACTTCTCTAAAAAATCCTCAAGCGCGAATTTATCGGGTCTTGAGGATAAAAAAGGCTTTGTTTTTTCCGCCCTGGATAATTCAGCCTCAAGCCGTTCTATGGTTTTTTCCTGTTTTTGCCGGATGATGTCACAGTCTGGCGAAATTTTGTCATCTTCCTGTAGTGATGCGTTTTCGGTCATGGTACCGCCCTGTAAAGCAATGCGCCGGAGTACCTCACACCACGGCGCTGATAGTGATTATTCTGATTCTTTGGCCTTGCGGCGCTGGCGGCGTTTGATCTCGCCTTCAAGTGCCGAAACGATAAATTGCCCTGTACTTTCGCCATCTTCCTTTAAATTTTCTACAGCATCAGCTATTGCGTGTGGTACTCGAGCCTCAAGCTTTTTGGATTTTGCATTAACTGCTTTTGTTGCCATATCTGATTTCCTCGTTATTAGGTGGCTGACAGTATACACACAAGAAAACGGAAAAACACTATTGACGTGGCTGACACCTGTTACTAATATAGTGGCTGACACCTTTATCAAGGTAATCGATGAAAAGACAAAGCCCCGCAAGTGTCGTTACCACTCGCAGGGCTTCTAACCAAACCGTTAACAGGAGTAACGATTATGGCTGGAACACAGCATACCCCACGTCTGGCGCACACACAAACTGCCTTTGTGTGGCGTTTTCTGGCACTGAGTGCCGGAGAATCTCAAATAATCCACGTAACCGCCTGGACGGAACGCGAAGCGCGTAACCGTTGCCCGTCCGGTTGTGTTGCTGTATTTGCCGCCCGTATTCGTCAGGAGGTGGACTTATGAGCCAGGAAATCACGCTACAACAGGCAGCAGAACGCGCCCACCAAATCGAAGTTATTTGCGCACTGGCAGAGGATTACCCTGGCATGATGCCCGACAGCGAATCAGGGGCAATCATCGGCTTACTTAAACGCCTTAGCGGTGAGGTCTGCGTATTCCTGAGCGATGAACAGGAAAGAAGAACGCTTATTTCTAACGAAAAAAAATGCGGAGGGGTACATGTGCAATAACATCCGTCCGGACGCAGCCGCCGAAGCCATCATAACGCTAATGCACGCGCTGATTGATATTTCTGTTATCGCAGACATGGCGCATAAGCACGCCACCAGTGAAACAGAATATGCCGGGGCTTTCGTTCCTCATTCGCTGGCGGTTATGCAACTTAGTGCGGATATGGCGCTGAATGAGGCCAAAGCCATCCTGATTGCTGATTGTGAAAATGGGGGGGGTTATGCGTGATGATCGTTTTAATTCCCTGA
>OGQR01000077.1_pt1 | contig 93695 bp, 88 predicted proteins | sample 1553271 | NCBI WGS metagenome assembly OGQR01 (sample SAMEA2579970, study PRJEB22360) | human gut metagenome | biome: human gut; feature: human-associated habitat; material: faeces | place: Denmark | collected 2008/2010 | reverse complement strand
TTATCATAGAAGAACCTTCTAAATACTATTTTACAGAAAAAGTTTCACACTCTCGAGCCTGCATCCAATATAACTCCTAAACAGATAAGATAATTTTCAAAATCTGCTTTAGGCATTGGATGTCGGGCTCTGCATTTTTAATATTCGGTTATTATCATTTCTTTTTCTTCGGTGCCGGCAATTCATCATACATCGCCCGGAATACTTCTGTCAATAACTCTGTATTTTCCAGTTCCTCTACCACCAGCATCAAGGTCTTTGCCCCTTCATAGGGATAGCTTCTTTCGACATCCGGCAGCAGCCTTATTGCCGATTCTGTCGGCTTTAGTAATAATGTGTTATCACAGATGTCTCCCACCATTTTTCCGTTATAGTAGACACAATACTCGCCCATCATTTTTCTGGTCGTAACATTACCTGTTTTTTGTAGCTGTTCTAAGACATAATCGTGAAATTCTTTTATTGTTGCCATAGTTTATTTTTTCCTCCTGATCGGATGTCGGATAACGGTTCTCCATTTTTCGGGAACCACTCTGCGGGCGTCTGATAAGTAGATTTCATGGTGCAATCTTGTTTCTGAAAAATCATTTTCGTAGCCCTGTTCCTCTAAATAACGATCCATATATTCCACGGTAGCAGGCTCTTCATCAAATGCTCCAATGTGCATCATCTGTACGCATATGCCTTCTTCTATCGTCAAAAACTGTACCGGGGAGCAATCCTGCTTTTTCTTTTTCTTAGCCGTAGCAATTGCCCATGCAATATCTTTTTTTGAAATAAACTCCGGTATTCTTATCACCGAAATCCATTGAAACGTTTCCTTTTTCGTATAATCAATCCCCTCTACTCCCTCCTGCCACCAAAAGCCTTCCAGTGGCGGCACTACATATTCAAAGAATCCGTCAATCCGGTAATCCGTCTTATAACTCATTTTTAACGTGTAGGCAATTGTATACAACATGCTTATGGCTTTTTTGTAAGCCCCATCTTCCTCATTCGGATTCCCGCTTCCCTTCACCGCAAGATAGTTAGCTTTCGGCACAGTTACGATCTCCGGTTTATTCTTCGGCAGATAGAACTCTTTATATTCTTTTTTAAAATCAAACGCCATATCTTATCCCTCTATAAAGTTTCCTTTATAAAAATTCTCTTTTCCCGTCTTTACTGCCGTCATCCAAAAACAGACACAGCCGTCCGGACAGACATAGTCTTTCACATACTTGTCCGTTCCGCCGACATTTGTAAGGTCACCACCGCTTCGCACTGCCTGCATATCCGCAAATAAAAGCGGCATAATCTTAGAACAGATCCCATAGCCCTGTTCATTGACCGGGCATCCATAGGTACAGGTGTATCTGTCTCCGATCTCTTCTCCATTTCTACAGTAGTGTTCCGTATGATCACTGCGTAAAAATCCTGTCACTTCTATTGTAAATTCATATTCTTCCTCATACCATTTTTTCATGATGCATCCTCCTGCTATTTGCAATTTTTCCTGTGCGCCTTGATTTTTTTCATTGCCCAATCATAATGACTCGATGTACTGCTGACAAAATAAGAGCCTAATACGCTGCCGCCCACTGCCGGAAATGCTTTTGACGCAAACAGCTCTTCATTGCTGTACTGCTCGATCCGCTCAAGCACCTGTCTGTGGGACTCTTTTAACATCTGTGTCATCTCTTCCTGTGAGGTACTCTGATGCTTTTTCCAAAATTCCTGGTTCATCGGCGCTATCGTTCTCCAGTTATATTCTTCCGGCAAAAACGGTGTGCTTTTTCCGTTCTGATTTTCATCCACAAAATGTATCATCAACCGGTGCCACTCATAAAGATGTGCCAAAAGATCTCTCACATTTTTATCCCGGCTCCAGTGTGCCTCTTTTTTCTTTTCATCTTTTGAAAAATCAAACGGCGTGTTTCTTTCTGTTTCTGACATCTGATCGATCATCGCAAACAGTTTTTCAAAATTCTCATTGGCTGCCTTCAGTAAATCTTCTTTGTTTCTTGGTCTTGGCATTTTTTAATCCTCCATTCATTCTTTTTCATATTTTTTGATTATGTTTTTTGCTCTTTTCAGGAGTTCCTCCTTCAATTCCTGCGGTTCTATAACCTGCACTTTATCACCGAAGGTAAACATCCACGAGATCAGGCTTTCTAAATCCGTGTATTCGCCCTTGAAATACAGATCTCCGTTCTCCTCCTCCGTAAAACAATGTGGCCCGTATTCTTCTACCACACGCCATTTTATATCCGCAGAAAAAATAGCTTCCACATGGATCTCTCCCGGAAAGATCTTTTCCACCGACAGATCCGGCACAGGAACTTTTCGCACCTCAAATGTTTCGTTTTCCAATTTGATCTCATGCATTCTGTTGAGTTTGAACAGGCGGAAATCTTTTCTTTTTTCACACCAGCCATAGGTATACCAGCTCGACCATTTAAAGATTAAAAAATATGGCTCTATGATCCTGCTGCTTTCTCCGCCGGGTGCGTAATAGACAAACGATATCTTGTGCCTGCTTTCAATGGCATCCTGTATCAGTGAGATTTTCGGCTCGATCGCTTCTTTATACCAGGATGACAGATCGATCAGTATGGAGTCCCTGCCACTGATGAGATTTGATGAGCCCGGCTTAATTTTTTCCATAAGTTGTCCATAATAGTGACTGCCGCTTACACTGTCGAGGCTTCGCAGCCCCGCCATGATCATCTGCATATCTTTGGAAGTCAGCAGCGTTCTGTCCATGGAAAATCCCTCCATGATGCGGATCCCACCGCCGACTCCCTGCATGGTCCGGATCGGTATCCCCGCCTTGCAGAGTGCTTCAATATCTCTGTTGATGGTTCTTCTGGAAACCTCAAATTTTTCTGCTAACTCCGGTGCTGTGATCATTTCCTGTTGCAGCAGAACGGAGAGGATTCCTATCAGCCTGTCTATCTTCATTTCTGACTCCTTGTATGTATTGTAGCATGGAAAACATGTCAGGTGTATGTCATGTTTTAAGGTCAATTTATTAGCACTTTGAATTTTTGTTTGTTACCAGTTCAAAAATGCCTATTTTTCTTCTTTTTCTATATCTTCAATAATTATTGTATTACCTTTATACTGTATTTTTCTATATTGATCTTTCTCATTTGTAATGTATATTATCTTTTCTTGATTCCGCGCACTATTCTCTTGAATTGCATCATGTATGCAATCTTTAACAAGCCCTAATAAAATTGTTGTCAAAATGACCACAATTATCTTTGAAATAATCGGATGTTCCTCTGCCTGATTGTTCAATATGATACTTAGTTTCTTTTCACAATCTTTTTCTTTTTTTATAATGTTTTTAACGGTTCTCCATCTCTGTTTTATGGCACTATCTTTATCTTTAGTTATAATATAATACATTTTTATGCATTCTTCTTCATCATCGATAGCCCCATCTGCAAAAAATTTTTTATACTGTTCCCTCCAGTTCTCTACAGTAGCAAGTACCTTTTCATAATCTTTCCACATTTCATTTAAACTTTTTCCTTGCATTTGCAAATAGTAATAATAATAGCATAATATTCTTTTTTCCTGAGATATTTCGTTAATTTCTATAGTATCTAAAATAAAATCATTGTTCATTATTTTCTACCTCACATTCTTAAAGTACTGTATCAAAATATTCTTGATATACTGGTACCTTCTCGCATAGGAATTTTCTACCCGGATCAATTCAAAACCGTGGGCTTTGCAGATGGCATTCTTTTGCTCATCCCTTGCCTTTACCAGTGCATTTTCCCGATGCTCTTTTCCATCGAGTTCAATGGCAAGTATCGGCATATCCTGTCCCTTATAGCCTTTTTCATATACCACAAAATCAAACCTGCCTGTATAGAACAGATCGTCATAGGAATTGTTCTCCTGAAATACATGGGAGATGCTGACTTCTTTTTGGACCACACAACGGTTATTGGTGTTTAAGACATTGTCCAATGCGTGGTTGAGTGTTGTTAAAAATGCCGCTTCTGTCTGTGTACTGTACGGTTTGATTCCAAGCGCCCTGGAGGAAGTCTCCCTTGCCGTCACTTGTGCTTCGCCATTTGTCTGAACATATTTGACAAGTTCATAGATATCATCACTGTTTTCTGTATGCAGGCGGTCCAGTTCTTTCGCATCGGATAGTATGACTAACTGTTCTTTGGCTCTTGATGTTGCCACATTGATCAGTTCTTTATTATTTTTTAACCAGTCATAGGTGCCCTGCCCGGTCTGCTCTGTCAATGCAAGTGAAAAAAGTACAACATCCTTTTCGTCCCCCTGAAAGGCATGGACTGTGCCACATGGTACATCTTTCATACCGTTTTCCTGCAACATGGCATGGATCAGCTCTTTTTGATTGGTAAACGGTGTGATCACACCGATACTTTTATCGGGATTATCTTTGATAAACTCTATGATCTCTTCCGCTTCCCTTGGTGCGGTATTTTTGTAATTCGTGGTATTCCCTGCAATATTTTTAAATATCAGCGGTGTATCTGCCTGACTCTGACTGTTGATCACCAGTTTGTTGTTATAATATTTCTGATTGTTAAATGCAATGATCTTTTCATTACAGCGGTAATGGTGGCTGAGTAAAATTTCCTCACTGACCGCATCACAGGCTAAATACGTTTTATAGATGGAATTTTTGATATAGTCGTATTCTTCCGTTACGCTATATATTTTTTTCAATCTTTCATTATCTGCCGGATGCAGCAAAATGACCGGACTCAACTGCTGCGGATCGCCGACTAACATCAGACTCCGCCCTCTTATGATCGGCACTAAAGACATCGCAATGTTTCCCTGGCTTGCCTCATCCATTATGACCATGTCAAAGTAGGTTCCCGGCTCTCCGAGTTTATGTGCCGATATGGATGTTGTCGCAATGATCGGAAAGATCTTTTGGAATTTTTTTAAGTTTTCCGCTTTTCGTATATAAGCATTGAACTGCTGCACTTTTTTCTTTTCGTCTGCACAGTTTATGATTTCCATCAATTCCTGATTCTTTGGTTCTTTGAGCCGCTGGATGTATTTTGCCGAAGTATAATACAGATATTTTTTAAACATTTCTTCATCTTCCACAACCAGCTTTAATGCCTCTTCATCGGTAATGTCTCCGATCTGCGCCAGCTTTTCACGGACTTCGGCTAACTGCACACCCTGTAAGTCCGTCTGAAACATCAGATGTTGATTGGAATCTGCCATTTTTAAGATGGCTTCTTCTCTTTCTTTCAGTTCGATTTTTTCTTCATGTCTTTGCAGAAGTTTTGTCAGCTTTTCGGTTCGCTTTGTCTTATCATCTTTATTTCTTTCTAAGGTACTGTCGAAAATAGCGAGGTCTTTCGTCCTTTCGTACAAATCCCTCATGTCATTGAGTGCCTGCAACACGCAGTTGTCATTTCCCAGACGGATGATCGGAAATGGGATTGCACCTTTGTTTCGATATGGTATGGATTTTAATTTTTCACACACGCCATCGATCGGATGATTGTTATAGGACGCAAACAAGACTGTCTTCTCGTTAAAGAAAGCAGTCACCATTGTATTTACGATCGTATTTGTTTTGCCCGTTCCGGGAGGCCCTTGGATGTATGCCAATGGATACTTCATCGCATTGTGAATCGCAAGGAGCTGATCCAGATTGATTTTTTTATCTAAAAGTGTGATCGGATAGTTCTTACGCCGATCCACCTGTTTTAAGAGTTCTCCAAAAAATGCCTTGATCGGTATCGTCACGTTGTCCGCTTCATACATTTTATGAATGGCTTCATACTCCTGATGCAGATCGACCATGACATCCCTGCCAACGGCAATGAGATATGGCATATCATCCACACCGTTGATCTGAGGATTCGATCTTGTTATTTTGTCTTTGATCAACTCCTGATTTTCTTCAAAGTGATTTAACAGTTCATAATCATCTGCATCTAAAAATTTTCGGATGCTGAATTTCGCTTCCGGTCTGTTTTTTTCTAAGGCAAACTCCATGCATACCGTAATCTCATCATCCTGCCTTAAGGTACGCTTTACCACATCCAACCGTAATTTTCTATATGCCAGCACATAGATCCCTTTTTGTGTATGAATGCTCATGACGTTAATGGCAAGCTGTTTGATGGTCTTCTTCGACGCTGCATTTTTTACGCCATATTGAAATTTTCTTACGATCTGTTGAAACTGTTCCCTGCTCAGATGATAATTGCCATGCCACTCGCTGTCTAAATGTTCTATCAACACATATTCTGTTTTATATGGAACGGAATCCATCTTGTTACAGTCCACTAAATAGTTTAAAATCTTCAAATTTGCAACGTGATCAAACACTCTCCGATACTTCACCGGATTACCGTTAATATCGTCTAAAAGTTTCTGATCCGTTTCAAAATAAGACCCTTCAATGACTTCTGATGACAAGATGGATTCTATATAAATGTATAACTCTGTAGTTGTGTAATGTTTCAGATGAAGTCCCATGACCTTCATCGTTTTTTTTACCGGATTGATATCTATGATACCAATCCAGTATTTTGTGATTTCTTCTTTTCCGTTCTTATATTCTATGCTCAGCCATTTTCTTTCATGGATGGCCCGGAAGATATTTCTATTCGCCATGATAATTCTGATTTACATAGTCATAAATAGCTTTGTTATCCTCTAACATACGACAGCCGACAATGTAAGTTCCCTCATTATCTGTGATGCGGATGACATGTCCTCTTAACGGCATATCCTCTAAGAAAGTAAAGCCTTTGGTATGAACTGTGATCAGCGTATCCTTTGTATCTAAGATTGCTTTATCCTGTGTCTGGATCGCATATCCGTTTGCACTGATGTTTAACATCTGTCCTTCACAAACATGATCTGAACCACTCAGTCTGATCTCACATGCTGCCTTCAATGGCATACGAGGATATTTTCTACGATTGACTACTTTCGGATTGCCATTGACTGCAATGCTGTATTTGCTATCTCTGTATACAACCTCGGTATCATCCCAGCCATAGACATTGTTATCTGCAATGATCTGTACCATATACTTCTGTTTCCGGTCATAGCTTAACTCTTCACCTTCGCACTTCAGGCTGTCCACCTGCAGAGCTCCTTTTTCATCCACATTGGAAATAATACCCTTGTACTCTTTCTTAGGCATTGCACCTTCTTCATATACACTCAGGTACATACCCACTTTCAGGTCTTCCTTGCCCATGAATCCACCGGAACCAAGGTCTTCGATCAATGTTCCAACAGTTCCTTCGATCAGGATGATGTTTGAAGATGTTTCATCATATTTACTACGCATTACCTTTACAGTTTCGTCTGCTACGGAAATGTTCTGCGTCATCAGTTCTACTACTTCATTTACCTGATTCATGTTGTCAACCATGTTCTGGTTTGAATCCTCTACCTCGCCCATCGCATCATTGACAATTCGGATGTTTTCACCTAACTGTATGGAGTCCGTTGTGATGGAGTTGACACTCTTATCTACGATCATTACATTTTCTAAGTTGGTTGCAACAAGCTGTAATGTCTCTGTAATGGACTTCGTCATTCTGTCACTGGTCTGTTCTAATTTCTGCAGCGCACTACGGATACTGCCGGAGGATACCTGTGTCTCCTCACTCAGCTTACGGATCTCTTCTGCCACAACCGCAAAACCTTTTCCTGCTTCGCCTGCTCTGGCTGCTTCAATAGATGCATTTAACGCCAGTAAGTTGGTCTGGCTGTTGATCTCCTCTATCGTACCTGTTTCCTCTTTTACCATTGTAAACTCAGTACTGAATTCTTTCAGATTTTCTTCAACTTCTTTGGACAGGTTCGCCATTGCATTGGTACACTGAACTACTTCTGACAACTGTCCGGAACTGGTTTTTGCATTTTCTACGGACTGCTCCATAAGCTGCACCATTTCTTTGATGAGGGCAGCTACATTTTCTACCTGTTCACTGATCTTATCCGTTGCTAAAATGGATGACTGCGTCCGCTCATTCAGCACTTCATTATTAGATATCAGTGATTCCATATTTCTGACAACATCGGTAGCACCTTCCTGGTTCTCATCGGAAAGTTCACGCACTACATTCATTCCGTCTACAATGGAATTACTTGCTACTTTTACTTTTTCAATACTATGTACTACACGCTCTAAATTGCCCTTTACTGCATCGAGCATTGCGCCGTCTGACTCTGCTAAATGTTTGATTGCCCAGGTGTAACTTAAATATACCAGTATGACGCAACCGAACATGATCTCATAGGATACGATATCATCATGCGTAAATCCCGTTGTTAACCAGTCTTTTATAAAAGTTACCACAACGTCAAACAAATTCATGATTCCACATCGGATCATCAAACTTCGATCTTTATAAAGCACCAGCATGCTGACTACAGGAAATGAGTATGCAAATGCAATATGATAATATGATGTAAACAATAGGAAGAAATAGAATATAAAATACCCTACTGCAACCATATGCTTACAGTTGTCATAATCCCAACCTTTAATCTTTATAAAAATATAGGTAAATACTAATGGCACCCAGCAGATAAAACAGAACAGAACTGTATATGGTACTGTTCTTGCACCTTTGACACATTCGGCTATATACGCTCCCGTCAGTGCCAGCCCTATGATTACCCACATTCGCAGTGCCTTTTTGTTGGCACTGATCTTAAAATACTTCTCATCGTAATCCATAAATCTCCTCCTAAGTTCTTTTTCTTTGCGTATACTTTTTCTCGCTACGTCCGTTTCCTTTGTCATGCATCGGAATGCCGACATGCCTTTCCTTTATTTTACTATAATTATGCGGAATATGCTATCTTTTTTTGGAAGGGATTGTCATTCACTTTCTGCTTCTTAATTTAATTTTTCTGCCCACTCTGCTTCTTTGAATCCAATAAGCACCGTATCACCATTTACAACCAGTGGTCTCTTTACTAACATTCCATTCGTTGCCAGTAATTTTAGCTGTTCTTCTTCGCTCATCGTTGGCAGCTTGTCCTTAAGCTGCATTTCTTTATAAAGAATACCGCTGGTATTAAAAAACCTCTTAAGTGGAAGTCCACTCTTATTATACCATTCCTTTAATTCTTCATAAGATGGATTGGTATCCACAATGTGTCGTTCTGTGTATTCTATGTTCTGCTCATTTAACCACTTTTTAGCTTTTTGGCAGGTTGAGCATTTAGGGTAACATATAAAAATCATTGACTGTTCCTCCTTTTTCTTTATTAACTATATGAATATTATTTATTAAGCAGCTATTTCCATTTTCATTACAAATTCTGATAAAGCAAATGGTATTCTATTGTCCCATCCGTTGCTCAAGCATTTCGATAATCTTTTCTTTTTCCCCACTACCATTGGTCATAAATCTCAATAACGGGATTTCATACAACTCCATGATTCGATTTTTCAGCAAATCTCTTGAAGCCTGCACGGTATGTTTTTTATGGTATTCATATCCATCCACTTCAATCGCTAACACCGGTTTTTTACTAATTCTGTTATATATCAGAAAATCTAAATGTGTTGCCGGATTCATTGCATACCGACATTCTTCTTCACTTAAAAATTCCGGGTTTTTGATCAACATATTCAAAGGAAAATGGCAAACAACATCCAGACTTGAATACTTGCTATCAGAGAGAATATCCTCGATCAACGAATACATCAGATTTTCTGAATCATACGCTGATATCTTTTTGTGTTTCTGCAAATATGCTTTTCTTGCCTCTGTATACTGCTTATAAAGATAATCAAAAATAGAATATATTTTACTTTCTACCACCTCAAAATTGTTATATTCAATATAATCTATCAAATCTGTTATATTGCGTTCTTTTGATTGCTTATTTCCAGTTACCACCAACATTAATTTCTTTTTTGCTCTTGATACCGCAACATTGATCAAATATGGATCATCTGTGAAATCAGATATCTCATCATCTACTGTAGATATGATAATGCATTCCATCTCTTTACCCTGAAACTTATGTACGGTAGCAGCATCAATATCTGTTATCTCCCGCTCCAATGCCTTTACCTGATTTCTATATGGTGTAATAATCCCCGTCTCCTTTGAATTCAAATCGTATTTAGGTATAATCTCATTTTTAATAACATCAATCTGACGTTGACTATAATGGTCACGTTCATGATTTCCTTCTACTGTTTTTACTACTGACAAAACATCTTCTTCACCATGATCTGTTGTCATTATGATCAATTCGCCATGATAGAATTTCTGGTTACAAAAATTAATGATTTTAGGGTGGCATCTATAATGTTCCCGTAACAATGTTTGTGTTACATTTGGCATAACATCTAACATTGATTGTAAAAAGCTCTTTGTATACTGATATCCTTCACTTATATTAAAACGATCAAATATCTCTTCTGCTTTGAGTTTTATCTTCCTCCCAACAATATTCGGAAGTTGCTTTGTATCCCCTACGATCACAACATTTCTCGCACAGGAAAGTGCCAATGCACCGGTTGCAACATCTACCTGTGATGCTTCATCCATGATAAGATAATCATATATGACATCCGTATTCAGGCTATTCCTTGAGGAAAATGTTGTGCTTAATATAACTGGATACTCCTTCAAAACATCGTATGGTTCTTTCCACAAATCATCTTCATTAAATATTTTTCGGTTATTGTTTTTTTCATATTTTCTTGCCAGCTTGTCTTTTAACACAATCATTGACTGATTGCATAAATCATCCAGCAAATTCTTATTCACATCGTTTAGATACTTCTCAACACCTGTAATCTCTGCGGATAACTCCGAACGCTTTGCACGATAGTACATAGCCTGAAAAGTTGTAATTATCTTTGAAATATCCTGTCTATAGAAACTCCAATCTGCTACTCCATATTTAAAAAAGTTCTTGATCTTAAACCAAAATCTTATTAACTTTTTCTCTTCCGAAATCAACTGGTACTCCTGCCACAATACCATCCAATCTTTAGAAGATAATTTTTTCTTAAACTCTATACGATCTATATTAACATCTGACTCTTCAACATATTGATCAAAATATTCCTGCTCTGTAACTAACTGTGAAAGTTCCTGCTTTAAACATGCCAGTTTCTCCTGCTTATCAAAAACAATTTTTAACTGTTCAGATTGCTCTGCTATCCTCTTTTGCAGATCATTCGAATTTTCATCTGTTTTCCAAGTGGAAAAATCCGGATAATTTGTATCCTGCTGCTCAATAAATATCTTTTTGTTCTCAGAACTGCCTAATATCGCTGCAACAAAACCTAGATCATATTGAGGTAAAGATAATTTTTCATATACATTTTCAGTCGCTGAATTATTATTAGATACTATCTGTACCGTTTTCCCTTGCATCAATATATTGGCAATAATATTTAATATCGTCTGTGTCTTTCCTGTTCCAGGCGGTCCCTGTATAACACTGATCTGATTTTCTAAGGCATTTTTCACAGCCCTATACTGACTGTTATTGCATCCAAATGGAAAAATTGGTGTACATTCACGCCTTCTTTTTTCACCTTGCACTAAAGATGGATTTAAATACTTTGCTAATGCTACATCATTACCCACAAAAGAAATCTTATCAAATCTCTTAGACAATAATTTTTCATTAGCATTTTCATCATCAAAAGTAATTAAATCTGCAATTTGTTTTATATATTCAAATACATTTGCAGACTGACTTTGCATAAGACAGGATTCCGTAATATCCAAGTCACTCTTCGGATAATCTCCTTCTCTTCCATTGCCAAAGCAAATATGCCAATACAATCCCTGGCTACTTTTAAATACATATATTTCTTTAATATCAAAGAATTTCCGTCCTTCTCTGCTAATACGATACATATTAGGATTTAAACTTTCCGGTTCAGTTAGCTTTTCTACATTCTCATTCGCATACGAGTATGTTTTCCCATTATTAAATGTTACATCCCATTTCTGAGTCTTATTATTATACTCACATGACATTATTTCAGATGTCTTTACTTCGCCCTTGATAAGGATCAGATTATGTTTTGTGTTCATTTGTTCCCCGTTATTTCTTGTTAACTCACTGTTTTTTCTGGAATATTTGTTCTTTCTACTAATAAAAATACTGGCTTCTAATATTTTTAAAGATAAATACCTTACAAGTGTCTCATATCGTTACACTTATCCCTATATCTTTAGCATCATTTTCAAAAAAAACCGGCATACTTTTGTATAGATTATACACTCTCAGTTCCTCTCCAGATTGAACATCTACTAAACCATATGCATTTTTTCTTTTTAACGCATAATTAACAAAAGTATTAAATTTACCTTTTCCAACTGTATCTGCTAATATATATTTTAAATTTTTCATATCAATTATCCATGCATCAAATTCCGGACATATATGTTCAATATTTGTTTCAATTCCTAAATATTCTTCATACATTACTATTATCTGTATGCATTCATTTATTTTTGAATTTCTCAAATCCAGCACAATATTATTTTTCTTCTTTGTACTATCATAAAAAACAGCTGTACCATCGATAACCTTCTGCTTTACTTCCAAACTTTGATCATATGCTTTTCTAATACATTCTTCACATTTGGATTTTATATCATCAATACTATTCACTCCGTCTAAATTGGGTTCTGGCAATAAATTTGATTTTGCCTCAAATGACACTACTTTATTTTCATACAAAACCACAAAATCTTTTTCAGCATATTGACGTCCTGCCCTCTTCAATTGCACATTCGCATAAACATTGTTTTCTCCAAAGTATCGCTTTAATAACTTCAAAAGCTCTCTCTCATGCATCTCACTTTTTATTGTTTTTCCATAATCTGTTTTTTGCGAAATGTTTGTACTTCTCCATATTTGATCATACAATGTGTACATCCAAAAATAATTTCTTGGAAAGAAAATAGATTTAGATGTCTTTAATATAAAGCGTTTATCTTTTTGCTTAGTCAATATATCCATCATTCTTACTGCTGTCACATTACGATTTTCCAAATCAACTGCATATTTTTTTATAAATTTTTCAAAATTAATTCTTTTACAACAACATATTCTCTTTACCACCTTTACAGGATAAAGAAGCCATAAGCATTCAGCATTAATCATTCTTTTTATATCTTTGCTAAATAATAAGTTCAACAAAATTTTTTCTTGCTTTAAGTTTCTTTCAATTTTTTGCAAATAAAGCATTAAATCCAATGACTCTTTAAAATTATCATCTTCCAAAACTTCTCCACACAATTTTGTGTTAATTTCAAAAAAACTCTTAAACTCTTCAAACTCTATCTCTGGATAGTCGAAATAATATGACTTAAAATAATTCATGTAAAATTGCGTTTCACTATTAAATCTAAAATCCTTTTGATTTCTATATGGATAATAGTAGTATATGCATTGAAGTTCAACTATTATTTGTATTAATTCATTCCTAACAATATCATAGTTTATTATATGATTATTTTTGTGCACGGATATATTTTCATAATAGTATTGTGGCAATGATAATAATATCCTCAATGACATATGTTTATTTCTTTGGTATTTAGAATAATCATTTTCTTTACAATCTATATTATAATTGTGAAATATAATAACCCTATTTATTAAAGCTAAAATGTCTTCCACCGCATAGCTTGAAAACAATTTCTTTAATTTTAATTCTGTCTTATCCAGAAGTTCATCATATATACCCTTATGTATCGCATCTTCTATTTTCTCAAATAATTCTATTTCATTCATAATTTTCCCCTTAAAAGCACTAATTTTTATTTATATTCTGTATTCAAATTTTATAAAAAAATATATTAACACTTAGCAACAACCAGCTGTATAAGGTCGGTGCTTCTGTTCGTAATACATGGATGGCATTCCTAAAATAAATTACCATATAAATTCTTACTCATACAACTATCAAGTAATCTATTATTAAATTCATGATCATCAGAAACCTCACAACCTATATTCTAATATCCCGAAGGAGGAAAGGCAACATCAAATGCCTGCTCCATCTCCGCCACACTATGATATCTTTCATTTAAATTAGCTGATATACCCTTTAACACAAAATCCTTTACTTTTTGATTTTTAATATTTTCCAAATTATATCTACCAGTCATTACATAATAGATAAGTCTTGTAAGTGCAAAAGTTTCATATTCCATATTATATTTTCCAAACCCCACAATTTGAAGGTTACTATCATTTAGTGACCCCTTTATTTCGCTACCGAAACTTGTCAAATCACTTTGTTCTATTTTAACTAATCCAAAATCAGAAATTTTTACTACAGTCAACTCATTCTCGTAATGTTGCAACAATACATTTGTAAAACTAATGTCTCTATGTAGATACCCTTTTGAATGAATATAAGCGAATCCCCTGAAAATCTGCATTGCAATTCCTCGTCGTTTTTTTATAGTTAAGGTGCTATTATTTCTTTCTACAAATTTTTTTAATGTTTCATCTGCATATTCCATATAATATTCATTTTTATCTTCCTCATATCTGTAAACCTCTAATACATATGGAGATTTCAATTTATTCATCACATCGAATTCTCTTTTAAATCTCTTCAACTCTTTATCATTGAGTTCATCTTTTGCTCTTTTCAACACAAAATATTTATTATAAAATTCATCCTTATATTTAAAAACTTTTGCATATGAACCTTCGCCTATCATTTTAAGAGTAAAATTATAATCCTTAGTCACTGAAGAAACTTGTATCATTTCAGACATATAAAAAATAGGGTCATATTCTACCACTTTAAACTCTGGTAAATCATTTGGTATCGCACTTCCACCACTTTCTTGTAAAAATCCATTACATAATTTTAACATTTCAACATACTTTTCATCTAATCTAAATGCTAAAGGCGTAGATTTCAATACATATTCCATATCTTCATACAACCTAATCATTCTTAATAACGCTCTACTTTCATCAGCATTATAATGTCCATTACCATTCTTTTTTGCTTGCATAAAGCTAAGCAAACCATTGATATTTTGATGCATAACCGCAAAGAGTTGCTTTAAATAAATGTTGCTTATATTTTTATATAGTTCCTCTGTTCTTAATACACCTTCTACTTGATTTTCTTCACATTTAGTTCTCAAAAAATAATCAATATCCATAACGACTTCCTCCCATGCAATTTCTAACTCATTAAATATTTTTCAAAAAATTCTCGACTCTCTAACAATCCTTCATATAAAGCAGCTCGCCAATTATTTTTAGTCACTCTCCTACGTTCTTCAATTCTGCCTAATAAATCCTCTTTGACTAATTCCTCCCCACCTCTTTCATATAACTCCTTTGCAGTATATCCATACTCAGAAAATTCCTCTCCACAATGAGCAACATATAACTTGTTTAATTGTAATTTTTTTAAATGATTTTGAGCTCTCTCATACTTTTCTTGTTTCCATGTATCTGGTTTTTCTACATAAAAGCTAAATATTATTTCTTCATCAAATATTATTTTCACTTTTAACCAAACTGCATCATCAAAATCATCATAATATGGGTGTATAAATTCATTTTCCCTCGTTTCACCAATCTCCGATTTTTTCTTTTTATTACATTCTGCACAACATGCAACAAGATTCACTGGAGTCACTGCATATGTTGGGTATTTTGTTTTGGGCAGATAGTGGTCTAGTGTACTCACTCTACCCACACCGCAAAATGGACATTTATTATACTTCGGTATTGATTTTATTTTTTCATAATACTTTCTACCACCATCTGCTACAAATTTATTATCATATAACCAAACCATATCATCTTTAGTTGCTCCACCATAAACCTTCGTATGTGTTTCCAAAGTCCTCAATTGACCTTGTTCTGCAAGTTCATCATATTCTACACTTTTTGATATAATAGTTGTTTTACTTGCATTAATATGAGCCAAAGTCGGTTGTACCGTTATATTCGATATACAATCTTTAATTACCGATTCCATATCTATATCAGGTTTTTCTAATTTAATCATCTGCCTCTTCCTCTAACTGTTCTTTTTCATACATTAATGACCGTAAAATAGCCTTACCTTCATTTCCTAATTTCTCCTGAAAATACCTCAGTGCCCTTTTATATGTTGAATATTTCTCTACAGAATTTTGAATCATTGTATGAAATCCCGAATTAGTAACTTCATACCCAAAAATTTCACTCGTAAGAATCCCTAAATTCTCACCAAAAGTTTCTATTTCCGGTCTTTCTGCGATTAATTCTCCTCCAACTCTCCTTAATATCCAAACGCAATCTTTAGGTACTTCTTGTATTATAACTGGTGAATGCGTGGCAATAATCCCTACTCCATTTCGATATGTAAGCAAATTTGATAATGCTCTAATTAATGCTGAAACAAGCGGTGGATGTAAATGTTCTTCTGGTTCATCCATGATTACCAGTGTTTTTTCTTCTACTAATTCAATCAACCTGACTACAATTAATAAAATAACCTTATGTCCAGAACTTAATTCTTTGAATCTTGGCATTATTTTTTCTATAAAAGATTCTTTTAACTTCCTTTTCCTATATGCCCCTATACTCTCCTTGCTATATCGTGAAAACAATCCATCTACATTATCTTCACATTCTTTATGCCATTTTTTTATATTTAAATCAATGAATGTATTATCTGATTCCAAGATATCTATTATTTCTTCCCAAAGTTTCTTTTTGCTTCCTCTTGATATTTCAAATAAACTTGCCGCAAAATCCTTTGCTAACACATCGATATTTTTCATCCCATCTTTTGTTGCCAATCCAATATATGAATATTGCACAACTTCCTCTTCTATATCAAGAAATCCATCAAAAGCACTAAAAGAAACATAAACTACATTAGCAAAACCTTTTCTTCCCCAAGTTTGAAATTTTCCATGATTTTCTCCGTTTTCTTCCAATGCATTTATCATATCCTTTAATAAAGTTGTTTTACCTACTCCATTTTTTCCAATTAATACATGTATATTGGATGGTGGCATTTTCTCATGTTCTACTTCAAATTCTAATTCTGTTACATTTTCATCGAAAACATCCACATCTCCACTAGGAAAATAACTAAATCTGTATGGCGTTAGCCATGCCCCTCCCATTGTCATCCTATGAAACTGATTTCTTATAATACTAGCTGTATAATCTCTCATTAACGATGTTTGAACCACATCTAATTCCTTCACTCTATCAAACAAATCTAAGTCAAATGCGATATCATTTAATGCACAAAATATCTCTTCTCTTTGATAATCCTCTGGAAAATTATCTTTTATTGAATCATAGTAATCTTCACATACACCCAATGAAAAAAAATCATTCGGGAGTGTACTAAATTTAGGAGGCAACTGCGGACTTCTTCCTTGTCCTTTTTGTCCAATTTTCACTCCTGACATTTTATGTTTTATCCCACTTTTATCAATATATCTCACCTTAAACAATGTCGAATATGTAAACCAATCATCCCAATTGTCCAAAATCAAATAAATAGTATCTTTATTTCTACAATCATTTACTGAAGATACAACTTCAAATTGCATATTTTCCTCCTTAAAATACTACTTGCTCGCTATATCTTTCTGCAACTTAAACTCTCTGTTGATTATCCCTTGAGTAATCTTATTATCATATACCCAATAATACCTATTCGGAGTAAAAAAGCAGGCACATCACTTTACCATCACGAAGCAAAATAAAAGAGCTACAATGCCTGTAAAACAAGGCTTTGTAGCTCAAATGTCCGTTACTCAAACTCTATCGTTCCTGGCGGTTTACTCGTCAGATCATACATAACCCTGTTCACACCCCGAACCTCATTAATAATGCGGTTCATTACTTTATTCAGCACCTCATACGGAATCTCCGCAGATTCGGCTGTCATAAAGTCAATCGTTGTCACGGCACGAAGTGCCACTGCATAGTCATAGGTTCTCTCGTCACCCATGACACCGACAGAACGCATATTGGTCAATGCCGCAAAATACTGGTTCGGCATCCACGGCGCGTCCTTGCCATGCTCGTTCTTGTACTCCTGCGCTGCACCGTCAACCTCTTCGCGGTAAATGGCATCTGCATCCTGTACGATGCGTACCTTGTCCGCCGTAACATCACCGATAATACGGATTCCAAGACCCGGTCCCGGGAATGGCTGACGGAAGACTAAGTAATCCGGAATACCAAGCTCTAAGCCGACCTTTCGTACCTCGTCCTTGAACAGATCACGAAGTGGCTCAATGATATCCTTAAAATCTACATGGTCAGGAAGTCCACCGACGTTGTGGTGAGACTTGATGACAGCAGATTCACCGCCGAGACCACTTTCCACTACGTCCGGATAAATCGTACCCTGAACTAAGAAATCCACCGCACCGATCTTCTTTGCCTCTTCCTCAAAGACACGGATAAATTCCTCGCCGATGATCTTACGTTTCTGCTCCGGCTCTGTCACACCTGCCAACTTTCCGTAAAAACGCTCCTGCGCATTGACACGGATAAAGTTCAGGTTATAATTGCCGTTTGGTCCAAACACTTCCTCGACCTCGTCGCCTTCATTTTTACGGAGTAAGCCGTGATCCACAAAGACACAGGTTAACTGGTCGCCGACAGCCTTAGAAAGTAACACTGCTGCAACGGAAGAATCCACGCCACCGGAAAGAGCACAGAGCACCTTGCCGTTTCCGACTTTTTTGCGGATTTCCTGAATGGAATGCTCCACAAAAGAATCCATCTTCCAGTCGCCACTGCAACCGCACACATTGTAAACGAAATTCGATAACATTTTCGTTCCTTCCTGTGTGTGAAGAACCTCCGGATGGAACTGGATCGCATACAGGTTTTTCTCACGGTTTTCTGCTGCTGCAACCGGACAGTCTGACGTATGCGCACAGATTTCAAATCCCGGTGCTGTTTTGGAAATATAGTCAAAGTGACTCATCCAGCAAACCGTTTTTTCCGAAACATCTGTAAATAAAGGAGAATCCGTCTTTACGAAAACATCCGTCTTACCGTACTCACGAACCGGTGCCTTTTCTACCTTTCCTCCTAAAATATGCATCATAAGCTGAGCGCCATAGCAAAGGCCTAACACCGGAATGCCAAGCTCAAACAGTTCCTTCGTATAGGTTGGAGAATTTTCCTCATAACAACTGTTTGGTCCTCCGGTCAGAATGATCCCCTTCGGGTTCATTGCTTTGATCTGCTCAATATCTGTTTTATAAGAATAGATTTCACAGTAAACGCTGCACTCACGCACCCGGCGTGCCACAAGCTGGTTGTACTGCCCTCCGAAATCTATCACGATGACGGTTTCTCGCTTCAAAACACACGTCCTCCTTCTTAAGTAATCCTACAATAAGTTTTATTATACGTTCTTGCAAAAGGCTTGTCAAAATTATTTTTTACAGCCTCTCACGCACTGCCTGCCATGCCGCCTCCAGACGTTCTAACGAAAACGCAGCATTTGCCGGACTGGTGGACGGCAGTTTTACCGCATGGATGCCACAGACCGGATACACATATTTTTCATACAGGCTGTGCGCCTTTCCTCCATTGGTAAAAATGGTTTTGATCTGTGTTTTTTCTAAGATCATGGAAATATCATTCGGCACCACATCCCGGATTGAACTGTCGCTCGATCCTTCGATCGTACAACTGTGGATGACATCCCAGACGGCAATCCGATGCCTCAGTAAAAAATCTTTTTTCTCTGGGATCGTATCCGGTATTTCATCCTCCATCAGCAATGCTAACAGTTTCCAGAAACGGTTCTGCGGATGCCCGTAATAAAACTGCTGTTCTCTGGATTTTACCGACGGAAATGTTCCTAAGATCAAAACTTTTGATTCATTATTAAAAATTGGCTCAAATGTATGCGTCACGCTGTCTGCTTTCGCCATGTTATCTCCTTTTTGACGCTGTATCGTTAAAGTCCTTTCGCTAAAAATTCCTTCCGTTCCAGCCCCAGTCGCTGATACCGCTGTAGGTCACATACACTGCATCCTGCGGAATGCCAAGCTCCGTTTCATAGATGTCGCAGATTTTTGCTGTCATCTGGCTATAGGCATCCGGTGAAGCGTTTCCAAACAGGCTGACTGCCACAAACGCACCTTTTTCTAACTTCTTTCCACCCATGTAGAGTGTGTAGTCGTCATCAAATCCTACCATTAAAAACCCTTCTGATTTGTTTAATGTGGTAATCGCCTGTCCAAGCTTTGCCTTAATCGTTTCCTTTTTGTCCTCTGTCATTGATAATGTTACTTTTGAATCAATAAATGGCATTTTTCTACCTCCTGTATTTTCATATCTGATGATATTTTTCTCATAATTTTTTACTGATCAATCGCGTAAACACGCTGATCCTTTTCCTCTATGAGAGCTCACTTCATCATTTACACCTATCTAGTGATGTCCCATATGTAAATATTTTTCTCTTGTGGCAAGTCCACCGCGGATATGGCGCTCCTGCTTATTGATATCCAAAACCTGTCTGGCTTCTTTTGCTAAAGACGGATTGATCTGCTGCAGACGCTCTGTCACATCTTTATGTACCGTAGACTTACTGATCCCAAACTCCTTTGCAGTCTGCCTTACCGTGGCATTATGTTCAATGATATATTTTGCGATCTCGATCGCTCTTTCCTCGATATAACTTTTCAAGTGTCTTCCTCTGCGATATTTGTTTTTACAATCTATGCAGAGTTTTACACAATTATTCTATCTCATTTCCAAGGTCCATGCATCTTCATTTTTGTTATAGCCCGTTACACTTAAGTACTGCTGCGGACTGTTTCTCTTTAAGGCATCATATGCTGTCTGCAATGGGATCCATTCACGGTTCCTCGACGGTCCGCTGGAATCCGCCAAAAAGACCTCATCTTTAGCCTCATCGTACAGCCACAGGGTGACATAATGTCCCGGCATATCCTTCCAGAAAGTATCGTCACTATTGCTGCTGATCAATACCAGCAGACCTTTGCTGTCTTTTGCAAGCTGCTGAAATTCCTCATAAGAAGATGGTTTTCTTCCCATCTCACACTCTATTCCCATCGTTTGCAGGGTTTCCCGCATCGCATCCCAGCCAATCGCTCCGAGACCGCTGTGTGGATTGTAATTCGATACCTCCTGTGCATATTCGTACATCTGCAGCGGTGTGCACTTGTTGCCGCTGACGGTACTGTATATATTAGCCATACTGCACAGGCCACAGCCAAACTGGCTGAACTGCTGCCCGCCTGCCTCTTCATAGCACCAGGCACCGGACCACTCTTTTTCCTTTTCATAGGATTTCGTTCCCTGAAGATAGGAAAATACGGCATCCTCCGGCTTTGCTTTTTCTTCCTTTACAGGCTTTTCTTCTATGATTTCTTTTTCCTTGTCTGCCGCCTGTGTTTCCTCTTCTCCGTGGGCTTTCATAGTCTGAAACTGTCCGACGGAAATCCCCTGGCATGCACCAAGAAATCCGGCAAGGCAGACCACTACCAGACCGGACATCCATTTCTTAAGTGTCTTATGTTTACTCCTCATATCCCATTGTTCCTATTCTATCCTGTTATCACCGCAAATAACTGCCTAGCCTCCTAAAGTAACATCCTGTCGGTTGTACCACTCCAGTGCCTGTTCAAAATCCGCATCCGAATAGTCCGGCCAGAGATGTTCCTCCACATAAAAATCCGCATAAACCGACTGCATCGGAAGAAAACCTGACAGCCTGCGCATACCGCCCCCTCCTGCGTCAGCATCTCAACAGCCTCTACACAGGCACTTTGAAAGGCATCGAACTGTTCTTTTGGTCTTTTACAGTTATCTGTCGTAAACCCGTAGTAAGTCAGCTCTTCCACACCATATTCCTTCGCTTTTTTTAACAGCTTCATTCCCGGCTCTAAGCCGTACTGATAACCGTCTTTTTTCTCCATCTGCCGCGACAATGCCCAGCGGCGGTTACCGTCCGGAATGATCCCAATGTGTTTTGGTATCCTCATACGCTCACCTGTCCTTTTTTTCCAGTATTCCCTTTTTCCGGAAAAAAATTCTTTCAGATAAAACGCTTTTCTTATTAATATTAATAGGAAAGGATCTCATAACCGTCTTCGGTCACTAAGACCATGACTTCCCACTGCGCACTCGGCTGTCCGTCTGCCGTATAGACCGTCCAGTCGTTTTCTTCATCGACAAAAATATCTGCCTGACCCATATTGACCATCGGTTCAATCGTAAATACCATTCCCGGAACCATCAGCATTTCTGTACCGGCTTTGGAATTGTATCCAACCCATGGCTCCTCATGGAACTCCAAACCTATGCCATGGCCGCCGATTTCCCGTACAACGGTGTAACCGTTTGCATAGGCATGGTCATGGACTGCCTGACCCATATCTCCAAGAAATCCCCATGGTTTTACCTGCTCTAAACCTTTTTGTATACACTCCTTTGTGACATCCACCAGACGTTTTTTCTCCGCTGAAACTTCGCCGATACAAAACATTCTCGAAGAGTCTGAAAAATATCCGTTCAGGATCGTAGAGCAGTCCACATTGACAATGTCGCCCTCTTTTAAAATATCCTCTTCGGACGGAATGCCGTGGCAGACCTGTTCATTAATGGACGTACATACGCTCTTTGGAAAACCCTGATAGTGCAGTGGTGCCGGGATTCCGCCCATTGCCGTGGTTCTCTCATAGACCATCTTATCGATCTCTTCCGTGCTCATTCCCGCATGGATATGCTCGCCCACATAGTCTAAGACCGCAATGTTAATTGCTGCACTGGCTTTCATGCCGGCGATCTGATCTTTATTTTTAATGATCTTGTGCGGTGGAACCCGGTGTCCCTCACTGCGAAACAGTTCTATTTTTTCATCAAATGCCTGATGGCAGGCTTTATATTTTCTTCCACTGCCACACCAGCAGGGATCATTTCTTCCTATTTTCAACTTTCATCCTCCTGATCCTCAAATTTATGGTTCAATGTCACATTTCCAAACGGTACCTTGTCCCAGAATTTCTTTTTGACTTTCAGCTTATGCTCTTCTAACATTTTTTCATAGGCTTTCCCATTGTAGTCATAGGCGCCAAAATTCTCGCCTTCTTTGTCTGCTAAAATCTTCTGGTACTTCTCAGCAAGCGCTGCCTTATCTGTCATTTCATAAATCTCTTCATCGGTCAGTCCCGCCCGCTCTTTCTGCTCATCCGATAAGTCATAGCAGAGATCGGATGCGGAATCCCTAGCATACTGCTGCTCTTTTTCATCCAGTTCCATGTCCTCTTTCTTTGCCGCTTCATAAAACATCATATCATGGACGACTCTGTCTAACACGGCTCTTTTTGCCTCTAGCCGTACAAATTTTCCATTGGTATGCAGTCCCCAATAGGCATTTGTATCATCCGGATCATAGACCATTGCCTGCTTTTCGATCTCCATCTCCTGCCTTGCAATGTAATAAGTCATGTCACGCAGTTGATAATCGGTTCCGTCTAAGGTAAATACGGTCTTATCCAGATCCTTTAAATAGTCAAACCGGTTCCGGTTTCCGTACAGTGCCGCAAGACAGATCATGATGGCTGTAGCTGCGAGAATCCCTACGATTGCAACAACCTGTTTTTTCATATAATGCTCCTCTTATGATAACGCTTCTCTTATGACTCGCAGAGCTTTGCAACAACCTGATTGATCAGTTTTCCATCTGCTTTGCCTTTTAACTCCGGCATCACATTTTTCATGATCATTCCTTTGTTCTTCTGTGCTACAATATCTGCAAATTTTTCCATGATAAAATTCCTGATCTCTTCTTCGCTCATCAGTGATGGCGCATATTCCTGAATCACATCATAACGGAACTGATACTCTGCTTTTAAATCTTCACGCTCTGCCGGGCAGGTATCAATCTGTTCTTTTACGGTTTTTAATTCCTTTAAGATCACCTGATCTACCATATCTTCTTTGATATCATCACGGCATCCTGCATCGATCGCTGCCTTTTTTACGGCTGACACTAAGGATGAGATTGCCTCTTTTCTCGGTTTATCCTTTGCTTTCATTGCTGCTATCATATCTTTTTGTAACTGTTCCATCTGCATATCTGTTTCCTCCTTATACAACTCACACTGCTACCATTATAACACTCTCCCTTTTTACTGACAATTCCTATCTCACAGCAAAAAACCTAAGAAATAAACTCTGTTATTCCTTAGGTTTCTTGTATTGATTATTTTTCTATGATTTTGCAGATACTGCTACAGCAATCGTCTTACCGTAATAATGGTCTTATAAGTTGCGTTATCGTTTCCGACGATTCCATAGGCTGTTCCCTTGGCATGGACGATCTTGCCACCGCCCATGTAGATTGCCACATGACCTGCATAACAGATCAGGTCACCTGCCTGTGCATTCGCATAGCTGACTTCCTGACCGCAGCTTCTCTGGGCACCGGAAAAACTTGGGATGCTGATTCCGAAGTGTGCATAGACATAGCTGGTAAATCCACTACAGTCTGCACCGGTATTCGGGTCTTTTCCACCCCAGACATATGGTTTTCCGACAAACTGCATGGCATAGTTCACGACATCCGAACCGCTGACATTCGTAGTCTTTGGTGGATTTAAGTTTCCTCCCGGTACGCTTGCATTGGAATTTGGCTTAGAAGTTCCTCCGCTGCCCCCGGAGCTTCCACCGGATGACCGGCCGGATGCCGCCGCTGCTGCCTGCTGCTGTTGGATGATCTTATTCTGCTCTGTGATCGTCTTCTGATATTCACTCGCAAGGCTCTTTGCATTGGCAATCTGCGTATCCGCATTTGCCTGCTGGCTTCTTAAGTTTGCCATGGCTGTCTCTAGCTGCTTTTGCTGCTGCTTTAGATCATCCTTGGCTGTTTCTAATTCTTTCTTTTCATCCTCTACCTGTGCTTTTAAATCCTCTACCTGCTTTCTGGTCTTTTCATAATTATCTAACAGGTTTCTGTCATAATCATAGACTTCATTAAAATACTCCACACGGTTGAGCATATCCGCCATACTTTTGGATTCTAACAGAGAAGAAATTACGGCACTGTCGCCACGCTCATACATGAACTTAATACGCTTTTTCATTGCCTGATACTGCTTCTTCTCATTCTTCTGTGCCGTCTTTAAGTCTTTTTTGACCTGTTTTAACTGCTTTTCATTCTGATCGATCTCTTTTTCTAAGATTCCGACATCTACCATGAGGTTGACAAGTTCTTCGTTCTTTGTGTCTAACTCGCCTTCAATCTCTTCTTTCTTATTCTCAAGATTATCAATCTTTTTATTTACATCATTCAGATTCTTTTCTGCTTCTGACTTCTTATTCTGTGCCGATGTCGCATACACTACCTGCGAACTTCCAATTGTGAGTGACACTACGAGTACCAATGCCAGAACTGCTTTTGCCCGTCTCTGTAGTTTTCTCATCTGTTTTTTCTCCCTTATGATTGTTGTTTTTGACTAACAATCTAAGTATAGCATCGTTAAAAATCCTTTTCAACCGATTCCAGTTTTTTCATAAGAGATTTGGTAAGATTATGCACCCATATTTTTTACGATAAGCAGTTTATCCCCCTTGCCCACACGGTCAGAGGACAATTCATTGGTCTCCATGATCTCGCGTACCGAGGTGTGATTTTCTTTTGCAATATTCCAGATGTCATCCCCATCTTTTACAATATAACCTACCAGTCCCGGAATTTTTTGCAGGCTCTCATAGTCCGCTTCCTGACAGTTTACTTCCTGTACCCGTTTTCTGTTTCCGATGGAAAATGCGATCAGATTCAGGTTGATGACTGCCTTGATCTCCACCTGTGTATTGTCGATCAGAATGGTCGTAAGCTGCTCTAAACCACTTTTGATCTCATATCGGCTGTTCTTTTCAATGCCCGGTACTTCAATGGTCTGATGGAATGGCAGGAATCCTTTTAAGGAACCGATCGGCATTTCATCATCCGTTGTGATATAGAGAAGCTCCACGGCAACCGTTCCCTCTACATAGACCCCGTTTCCGGAAATTTCATGCGTATCGATCTGCACACTTCCCTCGGCACAGCAGATCTGCAGCATATTTTCCTGCGTTGCCTCTAATTGAAGCTGCTCGGAAGCACGGCATTTTGCATTGTTTTTCATCAGTAATTTTTCAAATGTAATATCTTCAAAAACCGGACGGACATCTTCCTTTAGAGAATACACATCCTGCAGCATTTCAAACTGTTCCTCTTCCCACAGCTTGATGTCTAAGTCTGCCACGGCATCCACCACGAGCATCCGCTCTTCTCCATCGTAGTCCGGCTTTACCTCCACGTCAAAAGAAACATCGTCTACACCCACATAGGATCCCAGTTGACCTCTCCAGCCGCTGCAATCCACTTCGCCCTGAAGCGGAACTGTTGTCTCTAACCATTGCAGCCGCTCATCCTCTTCATTTCCCTGATAGAGTATATAAATCAGAAGTTCTCCGTTAAATTGAATGACATCCTCGCCAATGCGGGACTCCAATCCGCGAAGCTGCACATTTTTCCAGAGCAGCTCACGGATATTCGGCTTATTCGATGGCAGAATAATCTCATTTTTAAAACGGCAGGGATCTTTTTTTGCCGTCACAAGCTGCAATGCCTCTATGTTTTCCTTGCGTATCTCATAGTCTTCTTCATTTTCCATCGCATAGCTGATCTCTTCATCACGCACCTCATCCATCTGCACATGAAAAACGATCAGAGAACGGATGCTCAATTTTCTCGAATTGATGATCCCGATATTTAAATCCTCAATATCCCATGTCGCCTTAACCGGGTCAAATTCCTCCGCACCGTCTAAATTTACCGTCTCTGAAAACGGGATTTCGCCCTCTAAATACGCAATGTCGTTTTCCTCGCCATCGCTGCGGTATAACACCTGAAATCCGAGATTTCCTCTTAACAGCACATGCCCGGTCTCTGCTTTGGCTTCTTCTAAGTGAATTGCTCCTTTTGTTGTAATAATTCTTACAATATCCGGCTTGCTCTCCGGAACGTTATAGTCATCGTCAAGGGTGACCTGGCTCATCGCCCGTCCCTTTTCATGGCTCATATGTATATACTTCTTCTTTAATTCCATAAAAAACTCCTTTGCTTGGGACTTTTTACATTCTATTCCAAGCAAAGAAGTTTTATACTTTTTTAGCATAATTTCATGCGAATATCTCTCGTAATAATGTCGGTGTAACTAAAAGACAGTAACTGCGGTGGATTCTCATCCCTCTCATCATCTATCAGGATGGTAAATACACTTGGGTATGCATTCTGAATCACGCCTTCCTGGATATCAACTTTATTTCTACCACGGTCTAACTGTATCTTTACCTTGCTTCCACACTGTTGAAGAACCGATGCTCTGACTCTGTTTAAATCCTTCTGCTGCATTCTTTATTCCTCCTAACCCACAATTGACTCACTGTATCTGCTTTAGTTTATCACAGTAATAAAATATTTGCAAGGTCTAAACACGATTTTTTTACTCAAAAACCACAATATCTTCCGTTTTTTCTGTCGAGACAACTATATATGGGTAACTTTCGACTTTTTCCGACACGTCCTTTTCTCCCGGTCCGATCAGCTCCGATTTGAAATAAACTGCATTTTTAGCCTGATATAAATCCTTCACCTGTATGCTGTAACCGCCTGTTTTCTGCACTCCATATCCGCGGACAATGTACAGTTTGTCACCGGACATATATGTAAGTTTCATCTCCTTTTGCTTTTTCTCCTCAATAATCTTTTTCAGCTCATCGGGAAGCTCTGTTTCAGAGATCACGGTAAATTTCATATCACTGACTTTGGCATCACTTTTTTCCTCCACCTTGCATCCGCCCACTGTCGTCGCCAACAGCATCAGCAGGATTCCTAAGCACATCATTGTTTTTAGCCGCCTCATAGATTCCCTCTTCACATTCTTCTATTCTATATAAATAATATGCATTTGATATTGTAATTGTTCCACCATATTTGTATAATAAATTTTATGTAATGAATTTTAAAGAGGTAGCATGCGTATGATTCGATTGATTCTGGTAATTATTTTTTTACTTTTATATTTTATCTTAGGACTGCCCGTTCTCGGAGTCCTCTGGCTGATCGGGAAGCGGAATAAACCCGCAGCAGACATTGCAAGCCTGCGGATCGTCCAGTGGGCATTCAAAGTGATCCTCTTTCTCTGCGGAACAAAATTAACCGTGATCGGGGAAGAAAATGTACCAAAAGACCAGCCGGTACTCTATATTGCAAACCACCAGAGCTATTTTGACATTGTGGTTTCCTATTCCCGCTGTCCGGGACTGACCGGTTACATTGCAAAAGATGGCTTAGAAAAAGTTCCGATCCTTTCCATCTGGATGAAACGGCTCTATTGTCTGTTTTTGAACCGTCAGGATATCAAAGAGGGAATGAAGACGATCTTAAAGGGAATTGACCAGATCAAACATGGGATTTCGATGTGTATTTTCCCGGAAGGTACCAGAAATGATAACCCGAAAGAACTGCTTCCGTTTAAAGAGGGAAGTTTTAAACTGGCATTAAAGACCGGATGTCCGATCATTCCGATTGCCATGACGAATACACCTAAGATTTATGAAGCACAGGCCCCTTTATTAAAAAAGACACACGTTGTGCTTCATTACGGCAAACCAATCCTTCCAAACGAACTGGATGCCGATACGAAAAAGCACATCGGTGTCTATACAAAATGCGTTATTGAACAGATGCTTGAAGAGAACGAACAATATCTGGAAACTCCATAAAGTGAGATGCTTTTACTAAAATGGTATCCCCTTTTTTCAGATAAGATTTCAAATGTAACAGCAGTTCTTCTTTCGTAGCAAAATAGAATATTTCCATGGTTTCGCTATGTTCTTCTGCACCTTTGGCTAATTCCTTAGAGAGTTCGCCGCAGCAGAACAGAGCATCCAGACCACGGCTTGCTGCATAGGCTCCCACTTCATAGTGGAGCCTTTTTTCATCCGCTCCTAATTCTCCCATATCGCCAAGCACTGCGATCATTCTGCCTTTTGCCTGTGTCAGTACGTCGATGGATGCCCGCATGGACACCGGGTTGGCATTGTAACAGTCATCAATGATCAGCATATCATTTGCATGGATCAGGTTCGTGCGACCTCCGATGGTCTGTGCTTTTTTAATGCCTGCACAGATCTGTTCTACATCCAGTCCTAGCTCCATGCCAACGCAGGCTCCGGCTAAAGCATTTAAGACATTGTGTTCACCCGGTATCGGTATTTCCACCTCTTTGGTACACTCCGGAAAATGAAAGACTGCTTTCATGCCGTCTAAGCCAAGATTCCGGATCTCGGTGGCATAGATACAGTTTTCTTTACCGCACTGGTTTTTCTCGCTTTTTCCATAAAAAACAGGGACTTTTCCGTTTACGTTTTCTACCGTGGAGAGCCTATCGTCCTCCCCATTTAAGATCACGGTTCCCGTTCCGTTTAAATGTTCAAAGATCTCTGTCTTTGCCTTTAAAATCCCATCGCGGCTTCCTAAGTTCTCCAGATGACAGAGGCCGATATTTGTGATCACACAAATATCCGGTCTCGCGATCGCACCCAAACGGTGCATCTCGTTAAAATCCGAAATTCCCATTTCAAGAACTGCCACCTCATCTTCTTCGCTCAGACGGAAAATGGTCAGTGGCAAGCCGATCTCATTGTTAAAATTGCCCGCTGTCTTTAACACACGGTATTTTTCCGAAAGCACGGATGCGATCATTTCTTTGGTACTCGTCTTTCCTACGCTTCCGGTAATCCCGACCACTTTGATATCCAGACTGTTTCTGTAAAAAGCTGCGATATCTTTCAATGCCTGCGTCGTGGAATCTACTAAGATATAAGGGCCTTTCGGGTTTTCTAACCGCTGCTGCGATACTACGGCTGCTGCTCCCTGCTCATATACTGCATCAATAAAAGTATGACCATCCACTCTCTCTCCTTTGATCGCTACAAACAGGTTGCCTGCTTCCACTTTACGGCTGTCTATGACAACTCCCGTCACTTCAAAACCTTGCTGTTCCTCTGTCCCGATATAAGTTCCATGGCAACAGTCCGTGATATGTTCTAATGTCAGATTCTTCATTTTGATCTCTGTCCTCGTTTCCTAACATTTTTCTGATTTTTGTGCCTGCTTTTCCTGCCAATAAATGTTATGCATATTTTTTTAATGATAACTCGATCAGTTTCTCACAAAGCTGCTCAAAGCTGACTCCTACTGCCTGTGCCTCCTGTGGCAGCAGACTGGTCGGTGTCATACCGGGAAGGGTATTTGCCTCTAAACAATACATTTTTTCATCGCTGTCTAACAGGAAATCCATTCTGGAATACGCGCCCAGTCCCAATGCTTTTGTAACCTCTACGGCATACTGCTGCATCTGTTTTGTAACAGCTTCTGACAACTGTGCCGGACAGGTCTCTACCGCGCTGCCTGCTTTATATTTATTTTTGTAGTCATAAAATCCTTCGACCGGAGCAATCTCAATGATCGGAAGTGCCTTACCTTCTAACACTCCAACAGAAAACTCTCTGCCCTCGATATAATCTTCGATCAGGATTTCTTCCTCCCAACGGAAGGCTTCTTCTAAAGCTGCTTCATATTCCTCAATGGTCCGTACAATGGACACGCCGATACTGGAACCGCCACAGCATGGTTTTACCACACACGGAAGATTCAGTCCGGTCTTTGCAAAATCACGGATCTGCTCGTCACGTTTCATCCTGATTCCACCCGGTGTCGGAATACCGTTTGCCACAAAGAACTGTTTTGCAATGTTTTTATCCATCGCTAATGCACTTCCTAAATAGCCGGTTCCCGTATAACGGATGCCAAACAGATCAAAAGCTGCCTGTATCTTACCGTTTTCTCCATTCTCTCCATGAAGTGCCATAAATACCACATCTGCCTTCTGACAGATTTCAATAACATTCGGCCCGAAAAAATTATCGGACTGGTCTGCTCTGGATGCTTTTACTGCCGCTAGATCCGGTGCCACGGTCGGTATTTCTTCTACCTGAACGCTGACCTCTTCGGTATGTTCAAAAATATCACTGATATCTTCTTTCTTATCACTATATCCCATAAACACATCTAAAAGAATGACACGATGACCATTCTTTCTCAATGCCTTGCTTACCATATTTCCTGTCACAAAAGATACATCACGCTCTGTACTGAGTCCACCTGCTAATACTACAATGTCCATGTTCCTGTCTCCTTTTCCTATCTTATAACCTATTGTTTTTTTATCATACAAATACTTATTAATAGTAAAACATTTTCATGTCTATGACAAGCGGTCTGTGGAGAAGAAACACTTTTTTCAGGATATGAGCAGTTTTTTCCAAGTGTTGTATTGAATAACCTTGTAAAAGTTTCGGAAGACATCTACCCAATAGGCAAAAAGAAAGGACAGGCGTTGTACTTTTTTTGTAGTACACTACCTATCCTATCACTTCTTTATAACGTTTTAAGTATTCTGATTCTGTTCTGAGAACCTTGTTGGCGCCTGCACAAATGAGACATGTAAAGTTTCTTTTTGTGCAATGGAAATGAAACTCAAGGAATCGTGAAGCCCTCTGGCGCACACGATTTCTGCTTTCAGAGGTTCATTGGAATGGTCTGCACAAGGAAACTTGGAATGTCTCATTTGTGCACCCCTTGCCAACCACCTTCCTAACAAATTCCCACCTAGATCATAATATCCTGACCTTTTAGAACTCCGGCTCGATCAATCCATAAGTATTGCCTTTTCTCTTATACACCACATTGACCTCTTCCGTCTCCGCATTACGGAATACGAAGAAATTATGTCCTAACAATTCCATCTGTACACAGGCATCTTCCGGATACATCGGTTTCATGCCAAAGCGTTTGGTACGGATAATCTGGATCTCATCGTCTGTGCTGACTTCTTTCTCTATAAATTCTTTACGGAAGTTTGCAGCATTCTGCTGTTTGGAAACCAATTTATTTTTGTACTTTTTAAGCTGACGCTCGATGACCTCTTCTACCAGATCGATGGAAACATACATATCGTTGCTGACCTGCTCTGAACGGATGATATTTCCTTTTACCGGTATGGTGACCTCGATTTTCTGTCTTTCTTTTTCTACACTTAAGGTTACAAAAACATCGGTGTCGGGAGTAAAATACTTTTCGAGTTTTGATAACTTGTCCTCTACTGCTGATCTTAATCCATCTGTAATGTCAATATTTCTGCCCGTAATTGTGATACGCATATTGCCCAACCCCTTTGCTAGTTATTTGATATCGTTCTTTGATATCTAAATTTATTATACCACATTTCACCTTTATCTCAAGTAATATTCAGAATTATTTTTAAATTTTTACGTTCAAGTTGACATTTTTCCGGCGACATGATACATATAGAAGAAAAACGGAGGATTTCCTATGAATCAGCGTGTTCTTATTACCGGTGCATCCCACGGGATTGGAAAAGCCGCTGCCGAACGGTTCGCAAAAGAAGGCTGCACTTTAATACTCAATTGCCGACAGTCCGTAGAAGAATTGTCTGCATTAGAATTTTATTTGAAAAAAAATTATTCCGTTGACTGCATCTCATTAATCGGCGATGTCAGCTCGCCGGACTTTGTAAAAGAAATGTTTGAAAAAACAATGGAGCGTTTCGGTGGCATCGACATTTTGATCAACAATGCCGGCATTTCGCACATCGGATTGCTTGGCGATATGAGCAACGAAGAGTGGCACCGTGTGATGGGTATCAATCTGGACTCTGTCTTTTACTGCTGCCGGGAGGCAATTCCTTATATGTTATCAAAAAAATCCGGCAGCATCGTCAATGTCTCTTCTGTCTGGGGGAACATCGGTGCTTCAATGGAAGTTGCCTATTCCGCTTCCAAAGGGGCTGTGAATTCTTTCACAAAAGCACTGGCAAAAGAGCTTGCCCCAAGCAATATCCGGGTAAATGCCGCTGCATTTGGTACGATCGACACCCGTATGAATTCCTGTTTTTCTGCGGAAGAACGGACTGCTTTAGAAGAAGAAATCCCGATCGGACGTTACGGCACAACCGAAGAAGCAGCCGAATGTATTTACCGCCTTGCAACTGCCCCGGCATATCTGACCGGACAGATCCTAACCATGGATGGCGGCTGGTGCTAAAAAAATCTCATTTTTTAAGTCTGAGAATAAGCGAAAAAGGAAGCCGTTGACTTACCCCTGTCAACGGCTTCTTTATTTACCCTCTTGCTTCTCTGCACTTTTTCGTTCTAAACATTCTACAAGTTATTTTACCCTATGCGTGCAGATGAAGTATTACTGTCTTATTTTCCCTAAAATCTTAGCTCCATGGGCTCATGTCGATTCTTGGAAGATCTTTTAATAATGGAATGATGTATGCGCCATAGGACTCAATGTCATTCTCATCAATGATGATCTTAGCACTTCCGCCTTTGAATCCAAGTACATCGTAGTCACCCCATACATCTGTACGAAGGTAGCTTCTCATGTGTGCTTCTGCGAAATCTTTCTTTGCATATCCACCGTCTTCTCTGTTCAGTCCTGCGATCTGATGTACCGGACGAACGAATGACTGTGCACTCATGTATGGTACGATATCGGATGTATCACCAAGACGCTGTACTTTTCCTTCTCTTCCAATCGGGTTGATCAGTGGTGAACCAAAGGAAATTGTGTTGATGATGTTATAGCGATGTTTTAATGTTCTATCGCCTGCTGCCTGCTGTGCAACCATTCCACCTAAGCTGTGTCCTGTGAAGATTACGTTTGCTCCTTTTGGAACTACTTTGCAAACAACTTTTCTGATCTCTCTGATATAGAAGTTATCCTGCTCGAAACCTACCTGTAAGTCTGTGATGACTCCGCGTGGCTCGTTAAACATGAACTCAGTTCCTGCAAGACCTACGATGTAAACATCTTTTGTAACTTTTTTTCCGAAAACATTTTTGTTTTCCAGTTTCGCTTTGGAAATAGCGATCGGTCCGTTTGAGTTAGGATTTACACCTGTATCACAGTGGTAATATCCCTGATAGATGAACTTTGCCATATCACAAGATGTTGTGTATACCTTTTCTGTTCCCTCTGCCTCTGCTGCGTTAGCTGTCATTGCCGGTAAAAATGTTGTTCCAGCAACTGCTACCGTCAGTGCTAAGCTAGCAACCCATTTCAAAATTCTTTTCATTTTTGCTTCTCCTCCTTAAATCTCTTTCCTGCATCCTTACGGCTTGTAGATTGTTTTTCTTTACAACTATAATTTATCATCCTGCAACTATTTCGTCAATAGCATTTTTTAAACACTTTGTTGCATTTGTATAATTTTTTTGCATTTTGTTACTATTTTTCATCGCATTGTATATTATCGTTTCAAGTTTTTTCGTTTTTATTCGTAAATATCACGAATAACAGCGTCAGAATCGCCTGAGTTGTGCTATTTTTCACTTATTTTTAGAATATTTGCTCTATTGATACTTTTTCACAATTTCTTCCCTTGGCTGCCTGTTGGCACGGTGCTAAGTTTCTGGTTTTTAGGATTGACTTATGGGATTTATATGAATGTTTCCGGCAGCCACGGAATCCCTGAAGCGATCGCCATTGCGGTAGTTGTTCTTCTGCACCTGTGCAAACGCCAGATGCTTTTATCTATCGCCGGCGGCACGATCTGCTATATGCTTCTGGTTCAATTGGTATTTTAAATCCGGTCAGGAGACGCCGTTACAGGCGTTCTCCTTCCGTTAAGATCTCGTTCGTTCTTTCCACCATTCCCATGATATGTTGTAATATCTCTTCCATCTCTCCGGTAATCGTCTGGATATCTTCACTCTTCACCGAACTCTGGTTGACTCCCTCGATCGCCGTATTGACAACATCGGTCAGGTTCTTAATGTTCTCACTGAAACCTTCTACCGTCTGGTTGACATTTTTAATTACCAACGCAATCTGTTTGTCATTGTTCTGGGACTCTGCTACCGACTGCTTGGATTCATCGGACAGTCTTCGGATATTTTCTGCCACTACCGCAAAGCCTTTTCCCGCTTCTCCTGCTCTGGCTGCTTCTATGCTTGCATTTAAGGACAACAGGTTGATGTCTTTGGCGATCTGCTCTACATTCTCGGACATCTCTCTGTATTTTCCTGCATTCACGTTAATATCCTGCATACCTGTTAAAATGGTTGCATTGAGCTTTTCTAATCCTTCCATATAGGTAATGACGTTTTGCATCTCATTGCTGTTTTCCTGTCCGACCTTACCGATGCCTGTTGCGGATTCTTTTACTTCGCTCATTTCACGGTCTAATTCCTCGGTAACGCTTCGGAGCTTTTCCATCATCTGATGGACTTCTTCATTAATTCCGGCAATCCGCTCCTGCTCGGAACGGATTTTCTTTAACATGTACTGGTTACAGTTCTCAGGTAAATTCAATCCTCTTACGATCGCCTTTGCCATATCTGCACAACTGCGGAAACCACAGGCATGACAATCGAAATGACGCTCTGTTTCCGTTTCTTTTCTCAACGCCTTAAAGCCTGCTTCTAACTGTTGATCCGATACAGCAACCTTGTCTACATTTTCCGGTGTATATTCTCTGATAAAATCATCGATCTTCAACTCACGGTCAAAACGCTCATACTGCTCATCTTTTCCACGCTTCGTATGTTTTAAACGTTCCCCATGTGTATATTTTTCGACATCATGCATGATCGTGTTCATATGCATAAAGTCATAGTCCTGTCCGACCGCCGGTCCGTCATTACATCCAAATTCACAGTTCAATACATCGAGCACTGTCGGTTTGTACTCGTCACCGGCTTCCATATAACGGATCATTTCACGATATACTTTATCCTGTCCTTCCACGTTCATGATATTCAGTTCCGGATTGTGGTACAGCAGATTTTTCATCAGTCCGCCCGGTTTTGGATAAATTCCACCCTCTAAGCCCTGTTCTACATCAAACTCAAACTCCGAATACAGCTTGACCTGTGGAAGTTTGATATTGTGTTCTTCAAAGTATTCTTTCAGATGCGCCATCGTCACATTATACTGGATCTGCCCCGTCTGCTTGAACTCATCTCTTTTTGCAATGCACGGAGAGATTGCTGCAATCTTTCCGGTCCATCCCATGTATTTTCGCATATAGATCGCGGTACAGAGCATCGGACTCTGGATCGGAGACAGGTTCTTTAAAAGCTGTTTTCTGTGTTTGAGCACATAATTTACAATTACTGCACATGGCTGTGATAAAATCTTTGCATTCGGATGCTGTTCTAAATACCGGATATGTGCCCAGGTACAGATGTCTGCTCCAAATGCCACATCATAGACTCCTGCCACTCCCTGATTCCGTAACCACTGCAGGGCATGACGCCAGTTGCCGTCAAATGCGATCTTAATTGCCGGTGCTGCGATCACTGCAATTTTTTCCCCTTTTCTCAGATCCCGTAAAAACTCTTCCGTATCATCCTCAAAGGATCTCGCATGGTGGGCACAGGCTTTGATGCAGGCTCCGCACTTAATACATTTGCTCTCATCAATCTCTATGATCAGGTTTCCTTCCTCGTCCTTTTTTGCCCAGTTCGCATCGCTGACCGGACAGACACGCACGCAGGAATTACACCCCACACATTTATTCACATCTAAGGTTATTGTACTCATATGTATACTTCCTGTTTTTTTCTCTTCCCCATATATCTATACTACCAAGATAACCTTATTTAGAAATTTTTTCAACAAAATACCGCACAATGTGACAAACGTCATCTCTGTGCGGTAATTTATGTGCGTATTTATATTGATATCTATCTTTCCTCACGGAAATAGGATTCTCCAAGGCTTGCCGGTGGCTGGTTCTCGCGTTTCTTTCTGAAACTTGTAATGATCAGCACGACGATCGTTACCACATATGGAAGCATCTTGAAGATCTCCTGGGAACTTCTCGTCAATCCCGGAATGTAAAGGTAGAGAATATAAAGTGCTCCAAATAAGAAGGAACCCCAGATTGCATTGACCGGTTTCCACAATGCGAAGATAACCAGTGCGATCGCTAACCATCCTCTGTCACCAAATCCATTGTTTGTCCATGTTCCTCCAAGGTATTCCATGACAAAGTAAAGACCGCCTAAACCTGCAATGCCTCCACCGATACAGGTTGCAAGATATTTATATCTTGTAACATTGATTCCTGCTGCATCTGCCGTTGCCGGGCTTTCGCCGACCGCTCTTAAGTTCAGACCCTGTCTGGTCTTATTCAGATACCAGGAAGCTAAGATCGCAAGAATAACAGAAAGATAGGTTAAAAATCCGTAGGAGAATAAGATCTTTCCAACTACCGGGATCTCACTTAACACTGGAATGCTCTTGCGATAAGCATCTGCGGTTGTTGCTACGGAAATCTGACCAACACCGCCTGCCAGTTTTGAAATAGAACCTCCGAAGAAGTTACCAAAACCTACACCAAAGGTTGTCAGTGCCAGACCTGCTACGTTCTGGTTTGCCCGCAGGGTAATGGTCAGTACACTGTAGATCAGTCCACCGAAAGCTGCACAGAGAACTGCACATATAAAAGAGATCAGCAGTCCTACCAGACCATTCGGATTCTGTGCCGTTTTTTCATAGAAGAAGGCTCCCATCAGACCTGCAATTCCGCCCATATACATCATACCCGGAATTCCAAGATTCAGGTTTCCGGACTTCTCAGTGATAATCTCTCCGGTTGCTCCAAAGAGCATTCCCACTGCCTGTCCGATCGCTTTTTGAATAAAGGTAATCAGCACTGTCATTTATTTTGCCTCCTTTCTGTTTTTACGGAACTCTACTTTATAATTGATAAAAAATTCACATCCGATCAGGAAGAATAAAATAATTCCGGTGATAACTTCCGATGCATTCTCGTTCAGATTGAACTGGGATGCGATCTGGATCGCTCCTTTTTCCATAAATACCAAGAAGAAGGATACTAAGATCATTGCAAAGGTATTGAATTTTGACATCCATGCAACGATGATCGCCGTAAATCCTCTTCCGCCTGCCGTACTGGTAGAAATCGTATGGCTTGCACCGCTGACCAATACGAAACCTGCAATTCCGCAGATTGCTCCGGAAATCGCCATTGTACGCATGATGACTTTTTTTACGCTGATTCCTGCGTAGAGTGCGGTGTTCTCGCTTTCTCCAACGACTGCGATCTCATATCCCTGCTTACTGTATTTCAAATAGAAATACATCAAAAGCGTGATCGCCATAATGATGATCACATTCCAGCCGTAAGTCCATTCGCCCAGTGCCGGAAGCCATCCAGCCTGTGTCGGCGCATTGATAATACCGACGGTATTAGAACCTTCCGGGTTCTCCCAGAATACGATACAGAAAGTTACGATCTGCATCGCTACATAGTTCATCATCAGGGTAAACAGTGTCTCATTCGTATTTAAAAATGCTTTAAATACTGCCGGGATCAGACCCCAGACTAAACCTGCGGCAAGTCCTGCTAAAAACATCACAACCAGTAACACACCATTGCTCATCGAATCTCCGCCATAGATCATAACGGCTGCAGCTGCGGCTGCTCCCGCTAAGATCTGACCTTCGGCTCCGATATTCCAAAACCGCATTTTAAATGCCGGTGTCAGTCCGACTGCGATACACAGTAGGATCATCGTATCACGGATCGTCACCCACAAACGTCTTTCCGTTCCGACTGCTCCATCCGCGATCGAACGATATACTTCTAAAGGATTTAACTTTGTCAGTGCAACGATGACCAATGCACATACTACTAAAGAAATTAATACTGCAATAATTCGGATTCCCCATGCTTTTCCAAAAGAGATCCTGTCTCTTTTCGAGATATGAACCAACGGTTCTTTTTTTGAAACTGAATGTTCACTTGTCATGCCTCGGATTCCTCCTCTTCCTTCGTCATCAACAGACCAATTTCTTCTTTTGTGGTCTTTCTTGCATCTACAACACCGGTAATCTTTCCACCACAAAGCACTAATATCTTATCACAAAGCTCTAATAATACATCCAGATCTTCGCCGACACAGATTACGGCAACACCGCGTTTTTTCTGCTCATTTAACAGATCATAAATCGTCAGTGAAGAGTTGATGTCCAGTCCACGGACCGGATATGCCACCATCAATACCGTAGGATCTGCGGAAATCTCGCGTCCTACCAGTACTTTCTGCACATTACCGCCGGAAAGACGGCTGACCGGAGTATTGACGCTCGGTGTGGATACCTGCAGCTGGTCTACGATCTTTTCTGCCAATTCCTTTGGTTCTTTGCGGTTTGCAAAAATTCCACGTCCTTCATTATAACCACGGAGCATCATGTTGCCTGTCATTCCCATGGAACCAACCAGTCCCATTCCCAGACGGTCCTCCGGCACGAAGGATAATGCAACTCCCAGTTTTTTAATATCTGCCGGTTTCATGCTCAACAGTTCTTTTTCTTCACCATCTTCTGTAATATAACGTACACTTCCCGATTCCGTCATCTGAAGTCCCGCAACTGCCTCAAGCAATTCTTTCTGTCCGCTTCCGGCAATTCCCGCAATACCGAGAATCTCTCCTCCATAAGCTTCCATAGACGCATTCTTTAATGTCTTTACGCCCTCCTTGTTCACACAGGAAAGATTCTCGATCACCAGACGTTTTACAGGGTTCACCGGATCCGGGCGCTCTATATTCAGATCTATTTTTTCACCGACCATCATCTCTGTTAAAGATTCTGCCGTTGCATTTTTCGTTTCTACCGTACCGATATATTTTCCTTTTCTTAAAACCGATACACGGTCAGACAGTGCAAGTACCTCATTCAGCTTATGCGTAATGATGATAATGGATTTCCCCTGATCTCTCATGTTACGCAGTACGGTAAATAATTTTTCTGTCTCCTGCGGTGTTAAAACTGCCGTAGGCTCGTCCAGTATCAGAATATTTGCACCACGGTAAAGCATTTTTACAATCTCTACGGTCTGCTTCTGGGAAACTGACATATCATAAATCTTCTGATTCGGATCCAGTTCAAAACCGTAGCGTTCGGTCACTTCCTGAATATCCTGAACTACCTTTTTCATATCCAGAACACTTTTTCCTTCTAAACCAAGGATGATATTCTCTGCTGCCGTCAGAACATCTACCAGCTTAAAATGCTGATGGATCATTCCGATCCCCAATGCAAAAGAATCCTTTGGGGAACAGATAGACACCTCTTCGCCGTCCACAAAAATCTGTCCCTCATCCGGGAAATAAATGCCTGATATCATATTCATCAGTGTAGTCTTACCACTTCCGTTTTCTCCAAGGACGGATAAAATCTCTCCATGCTTTACGGATAAGTCCACACTGTCGTTTGCAACAACCTCCCCGAAGCGTTTCGTAATATTTTTTAACTCGATCGCATTCGCCTGTTCCAAAACCAAACCTCCTTAACCTTGAAAGGGATTGCTGCAAAATATCATTTCGCAGCAACCCCTTTGATGCTTTCAAATAGATTGCACTCTATTTATTTCTCTACGCTCTCAATACCATCAATGTTGATAGCAAATGCAGGTGCAGAATGTAACTCTGACTCGTGGAAGTAACCGTCTTTGATGTACTCATTTCCGTTGTCATCTTTCCAGGAATCAAGTTCTTTTCCATCTACTGTAAATGTAGAAGTATCAAATACATGTAAAGAGCCATCTTTGATCGCATCCTCTACTTCTTTTACTTTCTCTTTTGTTCCCTTTGCAATTGCTTTGTCGTTCAGCTCTGTGATCTTATCAGCGCCATCGTCATAGCCTTTGCACCAGTCTGTATCGATCTTTGTTCCATCAATAACGCTCTTTACTGCATATGTGTAGTATGGGCCCCAGTCGATGGATGCAGATGTTAATGCCTGTGTAGGAGCTGTTGCGATCATGGATACGTTATATCCTACGATTGGAACACCTGCTTTTTCACAAGCGGTAGAAGCACCTGTTGTATCTGCATGCTGAGAAATTAATACGCATCCGTCTGCGATTAAGGACTCTGCTGCTTCTTTCTCAAGGTCAATACTTGCCCAGCTGTTTGTGTAGATAACTTTCATGGTTGCGGATGGGCATACGCTTCTTACTCCTAAGAAGAATGCTGTATAACCGGATTTTACCTCTGCGTATGGGTAAGCTCCAACATAACCGATCTTTGTCTGGTCTTCTTTGATATCACCATTTTCGATCATCTCGTTTAATTTTAAACCAGCTACAACACCGGATACATAACGGGATTCGTAAACTGCTGTAAAGTAGTTGTGCATATTGTCAAGTCCGCTGCTTGCTGCCTGATATCCTGTTGCGTGACAGAACTGTACATCCGGATATTCTGCTGCTGCCTGAAGCAGATAGGACTCATGTCCAAAACTTGTTCCAAAGATAATGTTGCATCCCTGCTCAGCTAAATCCACTGCTGCATCATAGCATGTCTCATCTTCAGGGATCAGAGTCTTCTCGATGATCTGATCATCAGATAATCCTAACTCTTCTTTCATCTCTTTGATACCCTTCATGTGTGCCTCTGTGTAACCTTCGTTCTCATCGCCGATGTAAATTACTCCGACTTTGATGTCTGACGCTGACGTGCTCTTTGCAGACTCTGCCTTTTTGCTGTCAGATGATTTGTCGTCTGCTTTCTTGTCACTGCTGCTTCCGCATGCCATCATGGAAAATGCCATAGCCCCTGCAAGCAGTAATGCTGCAAATTTCTTCATTTCTTTCCCTCCATGTTTTGAGTAAGCAAAAGGCATAGCTTTGCTCTATGCCTCTTTGCATCACCGGTACTTCCGGCTAAGTTTCGTTTATAACACATTGTCTAGTATATCATTAATTTGAAGGTTGTCAATGCTTACGTTCACACTTTTTTTACATTTTTCTACATTCTCTGTCTTTTCCATATTAATATGGCGACGATTGCCGTCAGCGTTTCGGCGATCACGAATGCACTCCAGACTCCCGTTACTCCCAAGAAATGACTTCCGATATAGGCTGCCGGCAATATGATCACTACATACCTTAAAAGTGTAATGACTAATGAGGACATTCCTTTTCCAAGTGCCTCTAATGCTCCTGCACAGACTACTGATACCGCGGAGATCACAAATCCAAGGCTGATGATGCGGAGCGCTTTTGCACCTTCTGCAATAGTCTGGCTGTTGTTTGTAAACATTCCCATCAGTTCCTGCGGCAGACACAGGCATACCAACATTCCGATGCACATAATTCCTGCGATCAGTTCCAGACAGATCCTGAAAATTTTCCGTACGCGCTCTTTTTCCCCAGCTCCGTAGTTATAACTTAGCAGCGGACGCATGCCCTGTACAATTCCGTTTGCCGGAAGATAGATAAAACTCTGTAGTTTAAAATAAATACCTAAAATGACCACATACATCTGGGAATATACGGCTAACATTCCGTTCAATGCAGAGATCAGCAGGGATGGCAGTGCCATATTTAAGGTTGCCGGGATTCCCACCTGGTACATTCTGACACTGATCTCTTTTGTCGGCCGCATCTCTTTCATGCGTATCTTTAACGTCACCCTGCCGCTGAAGTAGTACCACAGATAATAGCCCAATGTTACGACCCAGCCAAGTCCGGTTGCAACGGCTGCTCCCTGCACGCCCATCTTCGGGAAAAATCCGATTCCAAAGATCATCAGCGGATCTAAGATAATGTTGGCAATGCAGCCCGCCATCATGCCGGTCATGGTCGTAACCATTTTTCCTTCTGCCTGATATACTTTTTCAAACGTTACACCGACAACTAACAGTGCCGACATTCCAAAGATGATATTAGCATATGCAATACTCCATGAAAGTACACGCTCATCCTGTGTATACATTCTTAAATATACCGGTGCAAAGAAAAGTCCCGCGATCGTGACTAATATTCCATGCACGGTTCCTAAGAAAATTCCCTGCGAAGTTGCCGTATCTGCTTTTTCTTTTTCTCCCGCTCCTAAATAAAATGCGATCCTTGCATTCATTCCCACTCCAAATCCTACCGTCAGTGCCGTGATCAGATTTTGAAGCGGATAAACTAACGATACTGCCGCTAAGGCATCTTCTCCGATCTTTGCCACAAAAATACTGTCAATGATATTGTAAAGTGACTGCACGAGCATGGACAGCATCATCGGTGTTGACATGGAGAGGATCAATGGCAGCACCGGTTTCTCTTTCATGTATTCCTGGTTCATGTTTCCTCCTGATCTTTTTTCTCATGTGATCCGGGTGTCAAAACTGTATTTTATGAGATCGTTACCTCAAGCTGCACAAGTGAAGTATGGAAGGTTTCTTTTTGTGCAATGGAAATGAAACTCAAGAAATCATGGAGCCCTCTGGCGAACATGATTTCTGCTTTCGGAGGTTCATTGGAATGTTCTGCACAAGGAAACCCGAAATATTTCACTTGTGCAGCTTGTTCGACCAATCTATCTCGAAAATACAATTTTGGCAGCCGGAACGTAATAGGAAATAGTATCAAAAAATCTCCCGTTACATAAAAAGGACTATAAATCTACTGTTTAATATCAGAAACAGCAAAATCTATAGTCCTCTTCTTGAGACAAGTTTATTCCGATGTCTATTCTAAGACATTTTTACGTTTTTAGCAAGCCTCTATTTCTTTTATATTGCACCCGTTCCCCTCTAGGAGATATGTGTCATAGCTTTCACAATGTGGGCACTGTTTTCCGTATTTTACGGTTTGATAGGTTTTTCCACAATTCTCACAAATGGTGACTGCCGGTGTAATCTCTATCTTTAGTTCAGAGTTCTTCATGATATCTTCTTTTTTCCGGTAATATGCCCAGCAATCGGTCATATACTCCGGCACGATACCACTGACCTCACCGACTTCGAGGGTGATCCCCCCGATTTCGGTAAGCTGATTCTCTTCTGCAAGAGATTTCAAGGTCTTTGCCATATGAACTAAAATTCCAAGTTCGTGCATACTGTACCTCTATTTATTCTTGTTACCACTGAAAGTAATCTTGATCTTACGTTTCAGAGCATATGGAAGAACCGCTTTCATCTTATCTTCGGATTTCCACATATTGCTGCACTCAGGTAATTCACGGTTTAAGTGAATTGCATCAAATTCACACTGTACGGTACACAGACCACATCCGATACACTTATTCGGATCTACTACAGATGCTCCACATCCTAAGCAACGTGCTGCCTCTGTCTTGATCTGCTCCTCGGTGAAGGTGCTTCTAAGGTCACGGAAAGTCTCTTTAGATACTCCTGATTTCTTGCCCGGTACCTGACGTTTTGCATTGTCGAATGTCTCAACTTTGATGTTATCTTTGTCAAGTTCGATGAACTGGCGTCTGTCACGGGAAAGTGTCAGGCTGTGTCCCTTATGTACGAAACGATGCATGGACACACTTGCTTCTTTTCCTGCTGCGATTGCATCAATAGCAAAACGAGGTCCTGTGTATACATCTCCACCTACGAAGATATCCTCTTCGCCAGTCTGTAAAGTTACGGCATCTGCAACGGCTGTATTGTTTCTGTTTAACTCTACCTTGCTACCTTCTAATAATCCGCCCCACTCGATAGACTGTCCGATGGAAAGGATCACGTTCTCACACTCTACAGTGATTGTATCGTTCTCATCGTACTGTGGGTTGAAACGGTGTTCTTCATCAAATACGGAGAGACATTTCTTGAATACAACTGCTTTTACTTTTCCATTCTCGGTTAAGATTTCTTTCGGTCCCCAGCCGCATCCGATCGTGATTCCTTCTTCTTCTGCCTCTTCTACCTCATCTGCTGCTGCCGGCATGATATCGCGGGACTCTAAGCAGTACTGGGATACTTTTGTGGAACCGGAACGAAGTGCCATTCTAGATACGTCGATCGCTACGTTTCCACCACCGATTACTACAGTATCTCCGGAAAGTGCATGTGCATCTTCACTGATATTTGCTTTTCTTAAGAATTCTACTCCGGTTACAACACCTTCTGCATCTTCACCCGGAACTCCTGTCTTACGTCCGCCCTGTGCTCCGATTGCAACGTAGAATGCTTTATATCCCTGCTCGCGTAACTGCTGGATTGTAACGTCTTTTCCAACTTCCACGCCAAACTTGAACTCTACGCCCATCTGACGTAATACATCAATTTCTGCTTCAATGACGCTCTTCTCAAGACGGAAAGATGGGATTCCGTTCATCAGCATACCACCGGCTCTCTGCTCTTTTTCAAAGATCGTTACCGGATATCCTTTTTCTCTTAAATAGTAAGCTGCTGACATACCGGAAGGACCTGCTCCGATGATTGCCATTTTCTCTGTAAATTCTTTTCCTTCATGGTTCTCAACCTTTGGTACGAATCTGTTCGCACTGTTGATTTCCTGCTCTGCAATGAACTTCTTGATTTCATCGATTGCAACTGCCTGGTCGATCGTTCCACGAGTACATGCGTCCTCACAACGTCTGTTACAGATTGCTCCGCAGACTGCCGGGAATGGATTCTCATGTTTGATGAGTTTTAATGCATCCATATATCTTCCCTGTGCTGCCATCTTCACATATCCCTGAACCGGAACGTGTGCCGGACATGCTGTCTTACATGGTGCTGTACCTGTATCATAGCAGTTGATACGGATATTATCTCTATAGTTCTTATCCCATTTTTCCGGTCCCCATTTTGTGTTGTCCGGAAGTTCGTGTTTCGGGTATTCGATCTTTCCACCGTCTTTTGTGCAAAGCTTCTGTCCAAGTTTTGCTGCACCTGCCGGACAGACTTCTACACAACGTCCACATGCTACACAATCCTGAGGATTTACGCTTGCGCGGTAAGCGGAACGTGACATATTCGGTGTGTTAAATAACTGGGAAGTACGAAGTGCGTTACATACGCCAACTGCACAGTTACAGATAGCAAAAATCTTGTTCTGTCCATCGATGTTTGTAATCTGATGTACATAACCGTTCTTCTCTGCACGCTCTAAAATCTCCATTACTTCATCATATGTAATGTAACGACCTCTGTTGGTCTCTACTAAGTAATCTGCCATATCGCCGACACCGATACAAAGTTCTCCTTCGATATCGCCTGTTCCCTCGCCTCTGACACGCTGCTGTGTACGGCAGGAACACTGACCTACGGCATATTTGTCCTGATATTTCTTTAACCAGTGAGAGATATGCTCTACGCTGGCTGATTTCTGCTCTGTTGGGATTGCTTTTTCTACCGGGATAACATGCATACCGATTCCTGCGCCCCCCGGAGGTACCATTGGTGTTACTTTCTCAAGTGGAAGACGTGCCATCTGCTCGAAGAAATCTGCAATTTCCGGATGCTCCTCGACCTGTTTTGTATTCATAACCATGAACTCTGCACAGCCAGGTACAAACATTGGAAGTATGTACTGTTTCTCATGCTTTGCATTTTCCCAGTTATACTCGATCAGTCCGATCACACTCATCTCTTTTAATAATTCTTCTGTACGTTCTAAGCTCTTACCGCATTTTTTAGAAATCTCTTCTGCTGTTGCCGGAACACGCACTTTCATAGAAAGGGCAACCTCTGCCATCTCATCTGTAACAACTCCTGCAAGTCCCCAGTACTCCGGATCATCTACCGTAACGGTATGTCCGATTCGGTCTGTGATCTTCTGACCTAATTTTAAAATCAATTCTCTTTGTTCTGCCATCTCTTTTCCTTTCTCTATGCATTCCAATTTTTAACTTCTGTACGAAGCCAGTCAGCCCACTTATCGATTCCCTCTCCGGTCTTAGCAGAGATCGGGATAATTGTAATATTCGGATTTAACTTCTTTACCCGTTCTTCACAAGCTTTCATGTCAAAATCGAAGTAATCCATTGCATCTATCTTATTGATTAAAAGCACATCCACAATACTGAACATCAGCGGGTATTTCAAAGGCTTATCATCACCTTCCGGAACACTCAGTATCATGGCGTTCTTAGAAGCACCTGTGTCAAATTCTGCCGGGCAAACCAGATTGCCGACATTTTCAAGGATTGCCAAGTCTACATCTGCACATCCAAGACCTTCGATCCCCTGCTTTGTCATACCTGCATCTAAATGACACATTCCTCCGGTATGAAGCTGGATCACCTTTGCCCCGGTCTTAGAAATCGTATCTGCATCCACATCGGAATCAATGTCTGCTTCCATAACACCGATACGCATTTCATCTTTCAACGCCTCAATTGTCCGTCCAAGAGTTGTTGTCTTACCTGAGCCCGGTGAGGACATCAGGTTTAAAAGGAATGTCTTTTCCTTTTTCAGATCTTCTCTTAAAAGGTCCGCTTCATGATCATTATCTTCAAAGATACTCTTCTTAATCTCGAGAACGCGGAACTTATCCATTCTCTATTCCTCCTTCATCTATGGTACCATCTTCCTGTTTTTCTCTGGTCATACCAGAATGACAGTTTGCTCTTTGCCAAAAGTTTAACACGAATGCTTGAAGTTCGTCAAGGTTAACATGTCACATTTCCGGTATTTTTTTCATATTTTTGCTTGATTTTTTTCTTGATTTCCGTCATAATTTACAATATAATGGTATCTGGAACGTGGTCATACCACAATCAGAAAAGGAAGTGATTTTTACAAATGGAATTTTCAAAACTGAATGCACCTTCATTAAAGGAATTATTTATACAGGAATTAGAGACGATGATCCTGTCCGGAAGACTGATGGTTGGAGAAAAACTTCCACCGGAACGTGAACTGGCAGAATCCATGCAGGTCAGCCGTGCTGTCGTTAATTCCGGCATTACGGAACTTGCCAGAAAAGGCTTTTTGATCATCAAACCGCGTGTCGGCACCTTTGTTGCTGATTACCGCAGAGACGGTACGATGGATACCCTGATGTCGATCATGAATTATAATGGTGGGATTCTCCGTGAAGCGGAAGTCCGCTCCATCTTAGAGCTTCGTATTGCTTTAGACTCCCTTGCGATCCAGCTCTGGCTGCCGGAAGCTAAAGATGAAGAAATCCATCTGCTAAGAAGTTATGTAGAGGCACTGAAAACCGCAAAAACCACTTCTGAAGCAGCAGAATTTGCTTTTCGTTTTCAGCATGAACTGGCATTTTTATCAGGAAATACCCTGATCCCTTTGATCTTTACTTCATTTAAAGTACCGGTTATTTCACTGTGGGAACGTTTCTGCCGGATGTATGGCATCGAACAGCTCTACTCTAACAGCGATACGTTATGCAATTATTTTGAAGCAAGAGACGTAGATAAAGCCACCGAATGGATCTCATCCTTTCTGAACGAGTCCATCGATGGCAAATATACGATTTATTATTAATAATCTGCAAACCGATCGCCCTATAATGTATCGATCAGTTTTTCAAGGACCTGAAGGACTCCGTCCTCTTTCATTGGCGGTGCCGTAAAACGTGCACTGTCGATGACTTCCTGTCTGGCATCTCCCACCGCATAGCTGTAATAAGCGTTTTCAAACATCTGTAAGTCATTGATATTATCTCCGAATGTCATCGTTTCTTCCGGTGAAATACCATAGTAGTCCTGTATCATTTTTAAGGAATTTCCCTTATTCGTTCCCTTATTCATTACATCGACATAAGTAAAACCGGAGCATGCAAGCTGCAGGCGGTCCTCCCATTTGGGAACAAAGGTCTTTGCAGTCACTCCTTCTGCATCTGTCGGATGAAAAACCGTCAGTTTGATACAGGGCTCTTTAAGTTCTTCTAACGAATCCACCATACGACACTCATAGAGCATGTTGTCTTTCATAATCTGATAGACCGTCTGATCTAACGGTGAAAAATATGCGATTCCTGCAACGCAGTATGCACATTCACATCCGTTTCCAATCGCCCGCACATCCCGTACCAGCTCATGGGATGTCTCTAAATCCATTTTTGAAACATACAAATCTTTATTTTCCACCCGCACATGTGCTCCATTATCAGCTATATAAAGCAGTTCCTCATGTACCGGTTCAAAAAGACGTGCCAGTGCCGGGTACTGGCGGCCGCTTGCTGCCACAAACTTTACTCCCTTATCCAAAAGTGTCCGTGCTGCTGCATAATATCCCTCATGGATCTTCGGTGTACTGATTCTGCAAAGCGTTCCATCTACATCAGTTGCGATTAATTTGATCATACAATCATCCCTTTTTTATAGTGTCCTTTTGTATTTCTATTATACCACAATCCACTGCATACTCCCCACCATTTTTTCATAAACTAATAGAAAATTCTTTTTTTCAGGAGTGACTATGTGCAGTATTTCAGGTTTTTTTAACCCTTATGCTGACTACTCTGCGAATCAGGCAGAATATCAGCAGATCCTTAAACAGATGACAACCGTTCTCTTTCACAGAGGTCCTGATGAATGTGGCTTTACCCTCTCAAAACGCTGTGGTCTTGCCCACACCAGATTGTCCATTATCGACTTAAAGACCGGCTCCCAGCCGATGGTATATGAAACAGGCGGATTTTTGTATCAGATGATCTTCAATGGTGAGATTTATAATCTGCCGGACCTAAAACAGCAGCTTGCTTCTTTGGGCTATACTTTCCGTACTACCTCGGATACGGAAGTTCTGCTGTTGTCTTTTTTAGAATACGGTCCTGACTTTGTAAAACAGGTAGACGGTATCTTTTCATTTGCCGTATATGATGAACGTCACGAAACGATTTATCTCTTTCGTGACTATTTTGGTGTCAAACCGCTGTTTTATACCTTTTTAAATGACACCTTGATCTTTTCTTCGGAAATCAAGGGATTGTTCTGCTATCCGGGTGTCGAGGCTGCCGTCGATTCTGATGGTTTAAACGAGATTTTTTCCCTGGGGCCTGCAAGCAGTCCCGGCAGTGCAGTCTTTCGCAATATTCACGAATTAAAACCGGGCTTTTATCTGTCGCATAACCGCTATGGCACGCAGTTTACAAATTACTGGCGGCTCTCTTCGATGCCGCATCGCGATTCCTATGAAGATACGATCGAAAAGACGCGTTTTCTTCTGACCGATGCCATCCGCCGTCAGCTTGTCTCGGATGTTCCGGTCTGCACGTTCCTTTCCGGTGGCGTGGATTCGAGTGTCGTTTCAGCGGTCTGCGCCGCAGAATTAAGAAAAAAAGGGGTACAGCTGACTACATTTTCTTTTGATTTTAAAGACAATGACAAATATTTTAAGTCCAACAGCTTCCAGCCGTCCCAGGATGCTCCTTTTGTGAAAAAAATGGTGGATTTCCTAAAGAGCAACCATCACTATCTGACCTGTGACAACCGGACGCAGGCGGATCTGCTCTATGAATCGGTCGATGCCCATGACCTCCCATGCATGGCAGATATTGACTCTTCCCTTCTCTATTTTTGCAGGGAGGTCAGCAAGAGCCACAAGGTGGTTTTGACCGGCGAATGTGCGGATGAAGTCTTTGGCGGCTATCCATGGTTCCATCGTGAAGAATTCTTAAAGAGCAATACGTTTCCGTGGACTCCGTCGCTTACCCCAAGACAGTCCCTGTTATCCGGTTCACTTCTTGATGCCTTACAGATGGAAAAATATGTGCAAAAAATCTATGATACTTCGGTATCTGAAATTGCGGTTTTACCGACCGAAGATGAAATCGAATCGAACCGCCGCAGGATCGGTTACTTAAATATCCGTTATTTTATGCAGACTCTTTTAAACCGCATGGACCGCACCAGCATGCATTCCGGTTTAGAAGCCCGTGTTCCATTTGCGGACCGTGCTCTTGTAGAATATATTTTTAATGTTCCGTGGGAAATGAAAGCAAAAGACGGAACCGTGAAAAACGTGCTCCGACAGGCTTCTAAGGGACTGCTGCCGGATGAGATCCTTTTCCGCAAAAAAAGTCCTTATCCGAAGACTTACCACCCTGCCTATGAAGCACTGCTTTGTGAACGCTTAAAGGATGTCCTGTCCTCCGCAAACGAACCGCTCTTACAGCTTGTGGACAAAGAAAAAGTGCTGCTTTTCTTAGATCATCCAAAGGACTACGGTACTCCATGGTACGGTCAGCTTATGGCAGGACCGCAGATGACTGCTTATCTGTTGCAGATCAACTACTGGTTAAAAAAGTATCAGGTTACAATCCTTTTATAAAGCTTCCTATAGAGCAAAAAATCCCCACCATTCTCAAATGGTGGGGGTATTTTCTGTTCTGATTTCTAGTCTTCTTTCTCAGATTTGCTCTTGGACTCTTCCATCTTATCAATAACTGTAGTCAGATTCTTTAATGATTCTTTGATAGACTTATTGATCGTTCCTGAACTTGTTGCTAAGTCTCCAACTTCTTTTGCTACTACACTGAATCCTTTTCCGAATTCTCCGGCTCTTGCAGCTTCAATGGATGCATTCAATCCGAGGATTCTCTGACGACCTTCAATCTTATCCAGTTCACAGGACTTGCCGTTGATCTCACGGATCAGGTCGGATGCCTTATCAATCTCCTGATCAAAGATTAAGATTAAGTCTTCGTCTTTTTTCCGTACATACTGGGAGTTCACAACGATATTGACTACCTCGTCTAACAGTTTTGCTGAAGCACGGATCTCTTCCTCGGTTCTAACGGTAATATCCTGCAATGCTTCGATATACTCATCCGGGTCGATTCCAAGCTCTACAGCAAGATTACGGAAATGCTCTTCATCAGGTGGCTGTGGTAATACCTGTCCTCCGACTAATTTTCCGATAAAATGATCACCAATCTTGATGTCTGCCGTAAAATCTATCAGTCCTGCATGACAGAAATATACTCCCTGACCTTCCTGATCACATTTTACACATCGGCGTAATCCTTCCTTTGTTCCTCTTGTGTATTTCATACAGAAATCTTTCCAGCCAATCGGGTCCATCATATATTCGCCCTTTTCATCAACAGCGATAATTCCAATTCCCGTTGCAGTGGACCAGTCTGTCAAAATCTGAATCAATACATCCATGTCAAAAAAATCTGAGATATTCATGCCCATGCTTCATCCTCCGTTCCATAACTTTCTATTGATTCTATTATACTACGATATCGTAGGAATTTCAAAAATATTTTCTGCTTTTTCTTCTTTATGTCATTATGTCATATTTTTTCCTTCTTTTTTGTCTATTCTATCTATATTTCCAATGTTTTTACGTCAAAAAGGCGAGCGTACCATCGGTTGAAGCTGTCTGCCCTGCAACGCTTCTTTGATTGTGTCCGGTATCAGCTCTACATGTGCAATCATGGACTTGGGTTTTTTTTCATAATTATCCTGTCCAAACGGCACCAAATAGATGTTTTTCATATTGGCTAACATTCCAAGATTCCGAAAATTAATACCCAGTGCATCATTCGTAGATACTGCAAGGATCAGCGGTCTTTCATTTCTAAGATGTGCCTTGGCTGCCATCAAAACAGGCGTATCGGTAATACCGCCGCATAATTTTGCCATGGTATTTCCAGTACAGGGTGCAATGACCATTGCATCCAGATTTCCGTTCGGTCCGATCGGCTCTGCCGCCTGTATGGAACGTATGCCCGTATGCCCTGTCATTTCTTCTATTTGTTCGGTAAATACTTCTGCTTTTCCGAAACGACTGTCTATGGTCTGTACGTTTTCCGAAAAAATCGGGATGATGTCCATACCATCATCCACCATGTCTTGTATGATTTCTTTTATTTTTTCATGGGTACAAAAGGAACCGGTTATTGCAAAACCTATTTTACAGCTTTTTTCCGTCTCCATATGCTCCTCCTATCTGCATTGCTCTACAATATATTCATGCAAAATTTTTGCCGATGTCTTTGGTGCATATTTTCCCGGAAGCCCCGGACAGAGCTTCGCCCGGATACCGTGGCACTGACAGTAGTCATGATCCACGCCGCCCCCGCCGGATGCGATATCTATGATCGTCATTCCTGCCGGAAGTTCTTTTAACGCAGCTTCCTTCCATATCCTCACCGGAACCGTGTTAAATAAGAAGCGATATTTTCCTGCTGTATGTTCTGTCAGGATCTCTTCTATATTTTGAACACTCCGACAGCCACTGATTTCTGCAATGGCTCTTTTTTCCGGTTCCTGCTCTAATACAGTGACTTTACACCGCATCCCGCAGAGCCGGTCTGCAAGGACTCTTCCGCATCTTCCGCATCCCGTTACTAACACTTTTGTGCCATACAGGGTCTCATCCGAAAAACAGATTGCCTCCGCAATTGCTCCTTCTGCCGTCGCAACTGCATTTTTTACGGCAATCGTCTCTTCTTCCATATAATCATAACAGCTTACGCCTTTTTCCATGCAGGCATCCTGAAAAAATTCCGGGAGATTACCGCCAAAAACACGCTGTCCTTTCTGTAGCTGGCATATCATCTGTTTTAAATCCAACTTTGCGGTCACTACCGGCAGCAGTACCAGTTCATATTCGCCAAGTTCCCGGCATTTTTCTTCGCAAAGCGTAACCTGACAACCATCTTCAAGTAACATCTGTGCAAGGTACTGCTGCCTTGCATCCCGGTTTTTGACACATAATACATTTTTTTCCATATAGAAACGCCTCCCATAGTTTCAGTATATGAAACTATTCAGAAGGCGTTCCTTTTAAAATCTTATCTCGTTTTTCTCCAAACCATCCGGTAATGACTCCAAGTACCGAACCGACCAGCACTGCTGCTATGATGGTTCCGACCCCGACTGAGCCAAGCGTTCCCAATGCCACCAGACAGGATATCAGCGAAATAATAACCATAGAAATATCAAATCCGACTTTTACTTTGTTAAATGCGATATGGGTTGTATCCGACACTGCTTTCATCGCTCCTTCTCCGGCTAACGGCACAATGTCTGCCGGCAGATAAAAAAAGATTCCCACCGCAATCAGTACCGTGCTGCCAAGCATCATCAGCAGCCGCACCGTCATATGCTCCGGCGTTGGCAAAAAGGAAAACAGATAATTTGAAAAGGTGGTAAAGTAACCAAAGATGACTCCGACGACGACCTGCAACAGGTTTTTCATCTGAAAGGCTTTTCTTAAAATGAGTATCTGCATCACGACCAGCACGATATGAAAAAGTATCGTTGCCTTTCCCATTTCAAGTCCTGTGATACAGGTGATGGTATATGGGATAGAGCTGACCGGCGACACGCCCAGATTCGATTTGACCGATAATGAAATTCCCAATGTCATAATAAACAATCCCACGATATAGACAAGGAATCTTATCGCATAGTTTTCTTCTCTGATTTTTTTATGTAGTTCGCTCTTCATTCTTTTGTTCCTCCGATAGAGCCACAAGATTCTGACTTACCCGCTCTAACAAACGTTCCAGTTCTTTGACCTCCGCTTTTGTCAGCCCTTCCACTGCCCGCTTGTCCACGAATGTAAATGTCTCTTCCACCACTTCTGTCATTTGTTCTCCATGTTCTGTCCTTGAAACATACAACGACCTGCGATTTCCGTTTTTTGTTTCCCGTTTTATCAGTCCACGTTTTTCCATTCTTCCTAAAATTCCTGTTACCGATGCAGAATCTAAATTACAGCCTGCCGCAATAACTTTCTGTTCACATGGCTCATGCTCCGCTAAAAATTCTAAGATTTTTGGTTCACCGGGTCTTAAATCTGTTTTATGCTTGATGTCTGTGACAATGCTTTTCTGACAGTTCGTATGGCAGATTCGCAGTTTGTAGTGTAGGGAATTTTCCATAGTGGCTCCTTTGTTTTTGTGTTGGTATACTAATTGTTTGTATACCAACTGTTTGTAGACTTATTATAACATAGGGAATGGGGATGTCAAGAGGGGGATTGGACGATTTTATGCATACAAGTTAATAATTCCCGTGTTCCCTAATAATCTGCTTTAATCTGGCATTATTATCAAATATATTTTCCGACAGCTTATTAATTTCTAACAAACTTTTGATACACCACTCCGGATCCTGCGTATGAAACGAATAATAAACATCATTCATTTGTCTGTAATTGAAAAGCTGCATAATGAATTTTGTAGATTGTTCCCTTGTATATGAAATATATCTATACATATACCCTATCCAAAACAGTGCACTTTTAGAGTATTTCACTTTCCCATAATCTGTGTCACCAAATTGTTCTAAAATACTATTGATTCCCTCGCACACATCGAGTGATAAAGACGATGAATTATTGGAATCTAATTTTGATAATAAATCTGAATGTAAAAATCTTCTAATAAATACCGCTGTTGAACAATCCAATTCATTTGATCGTTCAAATAATTTTCCTTGATACTCAGCAAGCATTAATCCGTTATGATCAAATTGTCTCATTTTAATATTTCCTCAATATACAAACCTGTTTTAAATTCTCTTTTTGCCAGTTTTAATTTTGTATCTATTTCATAACTTCGCTCATTTAAGACCTTCCTACAATCTTTACGTTCCGGAACCGATAAATAATACTTTTCGATTGGCACTAAATTCTGCAAAGCTTTTTCTGTTTTAAAAATAAATTGACGTCCCAATTTAGATGCCGACAATGAATGAAGTGCAACATCAGCATTGATTTCACCCTCCGTAAATTGAGCCATAATATAAAACATCTTGTTATCCGCAATCGGTGCTATAACTATATCTGCCTTTTCAATCTCATTCACTATTTCCCTAACCATCGAATTCGAGACATATTCTCCCAATGTTCCTCTATAATAGCAAATAGCAAGCATCCATTCCAAATCACATTCAAATTTCTTTATTTTCAAATCCAAAAGCGAATATCTAAACGAATACACACAAGATTTTTCTTTTTCACATACAAACGACAATGCTTGATTATATGTCTCCCCCAGATAAAATCCTTTTCCAAAGTCACAGTTCTCCCTCGAATCAGAAATTGATATTTCTGACAAACCCTTCTTAGAGCCATGAAATAATACATCTCGGTATTTTTCTTTTATTAATTCTTCCTTAACCGAATTAATCCTATATTTATTATTATATGCGTAAGCATATATTTTTTCGCAGACATCATCTCTGGCTATGCCTTTTTTCACTATTCCTTCCAATGTAGTCCGTGAAACTTTTGCCCTTTCAGCAAACTCTATATTATTTATCTTTTCTGATTCTAATATAAAACCTATGTCCTCTTTGATATTATAATCACATGCAACTTTAATCATTCACATCCACTCCTTTTATAGTTATAGTATACCTCCGAGAACTTGTTTGTTCAAGTTGTGCAAATAAGTTTTGTGAAATAACGGATATTAAGTTCGTTGATTTACACTTGTAGAAACGCGAAAAAAAGGACATTCTCCGGTATTCCTACCGGAAAATGTCCTATACACATCATAATCTTCGTTAACAAATGCTTAACGTTTAGAGAACTGCGGTGCTCTACGAGCTGCTTTGAGACCGTATTTCTTACGTTCTTTCATACGAGGGTCACGAGTTAAGTAACCTGCTGCTTTTAAGGTTGGTCTGTAATCTGCATCTACCTGAAGTAATGCTCTTGCGATACCGTGGCGGATTGCTCCTGCCTGACCTGTGTAACCGCCGCCTTTTACGTTAACTAAAACGTCGAATTTGTCAACTGTCTCTGTAGCAACTAATGGCTGACGAACGATAACCTTTAAAGTCTCTAATCCTAAATACTCGTCAATGTCTCTTTTATTAATTGTAATCTTACCTGTTCCCGGTACTAAATATACTCTGGCAACAGATGATTTTCTTCTTCCTGTTCCGTAATACTTTGTATTAGCCAATGTCCTTTACCTCCTTATCACCGATTAAAATGTTAATGTCTCAGGTTTCTGAGCTGCATGCTTGTGGTCCGGACCAACGTATACAAATAATTTCTTGTACATCTGTCTTCCTAAAGGTCCTTTTGGAAGCATACCTTTGACTGCATATTCTACAACTCTCTCAGGATGTTTGTTTAACATTTCTTTTAAAGTTGTCTCTTTCATACCGCCAACATAATCGGAATGGTGGTAATAAATCTTCTGATCTAATTTCTTACCTGTTACTTTTACCTTTTCAGCATTTACAACGATCACATAATCACCTGTATCGATGTGTGGTGTGAAAATCGGTTTGTTTTTTCCTCTTAATACGCTTGCAATTTCGGATGCTAAACGTCCTAATGTCTTATCAGTAGCATCTACTACATACCATTTTCTTTCGATTGTAGCAGGGCTTGCCATAAAAGTTTTCATTGGTTGACCTCCTTGAACTTTACCTTTGCGGTATCAATGTCCGAAAATACCACATCCGGTATACACATTTTTATATAGTAAAATGTCCCTCCGGGGCTATGGAGTTACATTTCTTCACTATGTCAGACTTAAATATTATAGTACACACATCCACGCGTGTCAACTCTTTTCTTCTAAATCCTCATACTCAATCCCAATCATGGTCAGTCCGTGTGCCGGAGCAGTCGGTCCCGCCATTTCACGATCCTTTGCCGCTAAGATCTCCGGTATCTGTTCCGGTTTGTATTCGCCGGTTCCAACGCGGATCAGTGTTCCTGCAATAATGCGAACCATATTATATAGAAAACCGTTGCCGGTGATCCTGATCGTAATAATATCCTCTTTTTTGTCTACCGTCAGCGCATAAATTCTTCGCACTGTCGTTTCCACCTGGGCATGAATCGAACAAAAACTCTTAAAATCATGTTCTCCGACCAGATAACCCGCCGCCACACGCATGGCATGTACATCTAAATGACGGTAATAAAAATAAGTGTCCAGCCTCCGGTTCGGATCGCGGAATTCCCGGTTTAAGATCCGATATTCATAGGTCTTTTTGCTTTTGACATGTCTCGGATGAAAATCCAGTGGTACTTTTTTGGAACACTGTACGACGATATCCTCCGGAAGTCTCTGATTCAGAGCATAAGAAATCTTCTCTGCCGGCATTCTTGCTGTGGTATCAAACACTGCCACATTCCCGCAGGAATGTACGCCTGCATCTGTCCTGCTTGCACCACTGACTACAATTTTTTCTCCAAGCAGCTCACTTAATGCACGGTTCAGTTCCCCTTCGATCGTGTTGCCATTGGGCTGTATCTGCCACCCGCAGTAATTCGTTCCATCATATGCCACAATGAGCATTACCCGTTTTTTACCCTCTTGCATATTTTCCCTCTTCTACATCCTAAAGTGCAAAACGAAGCACCATCATAATGACAAAATATAAAATAACGATCACATATGCACGATAATCAATGCTTACATACTTTAACGGTTTCATCTTGGTTCTTCCGGCTCCACCGCGATAGCAACGGGCTTCCATTGCCATTGCAAGATCATTGGCACGGCGAAAAGCCGATACAAAGAGCGGTACTAATAACGGGATCATATTTTTCGCACGCTGGATCACGCCGCCGGTCTCAAAATCCGCACCTCTTGCCATCTGTGCCCTCATGATCTTGTCCGTTTCTTCCACAAGGATTGGAATAAAACGCAGTGCGATCGACATCATCATGGCAATCTCATGTACCGGGACATGGATCTTATTCATGGGTGCCAATGCTTTTTCTAAACCGTCCGTCAATTCGTTTGGCGTTGTCGTCAGGGTCATGACCGATGTACCAAGGATCAGATAAGTCAGACGGATTGCCATCAGGATCGCGTTGCGCAGTCCCTCGTAAGTAATCGTAAAGATCCAAAAAGATACCAGTTCTTTTCCACTTGTCAAAAAGAGGTTGAAAAGTGCTGTAATGATCATCAGGATCACAATCGCTTTTAAGCCTTTGACCATGTAGCCGATCGGCACTTTGGAAAGTTCGATAAAGCCAAACATAAAAATGGTCGCAACTAAGAATCCCCATACGTTTTTAAAGGAAAACAGGGAAATAATGAAAATCAGCGTTGCAAACAGCTTGACTCTCGGATCTAATTTATGAATGACGGAATCCGCCGGATAATATTGTCCAATCGTAATATCTCGTAACATGTTATCGTCCCAACTTTGCTAAAATTTCTTCTTTTGCTTCTGCTACTGTTGTGGCATCCACAGAAACCGGAATGCCTGCCGCTGCCAGTTCGTGCATCAGATAAGTGACCTGTGGAGCTGCCAGTCCGACCACCTCTAATTCCTTGTAGTGTGCAAACACGCTCTTTGGAATATCATCAAACATGACGCTTCCCTGATTCATCACAATGATGCGGTCTACATATTTTGCCACATCCTCCATACTGTGTGATACTAAAATAACGGTAATGCCCCGCTCCTTATGGAGTTTTGCCACCTGATCTAAAATCTCATCCCTGCCCTTCGGGTCAAGTCCGGCTGTCGGTTCATCGAGGATCAAGACCTCCGGCTGCATTGCCAGAACTCCTGCAATTGCCACACGGCGTTTCTGACCACCCGACAGATCAAACGGAGAATGATAATACACTTCTTCCGGTAAACCTACACTTTTTAATGCCGCAAAAGCACGAAGCTCTGCCTCTTCTTTGGTAAGTCCCTGATTTTTCGGTCCAAAGCAGACATCTTCAAAAATCGTAGTCTCGAACAACTGATGCTCGGGATACTGAAAGACCAGTCCGACCTTACTGCGAAGCTCCTTTAAATTGTAGCCTTCATCATAAATGTCGGCTCCGTTGTAGTATATTGCACCGGAAGTTGCCTTTGTCAGACCGTTTAAATGCTGGATCAGTGTCGATTTTCCGGAACCGGTATGACCGATGATACCGATAAATTCTCCGTCTTCTATTTTCAGATTAATATTTTTTAAAGCCTGAATCTCATATGCAGTCCCCTGACTGTATACATAATTCACTTTATCTACAATAATTGACATTTCACTCACCTGTGTCCTAATTTGCACAATTCCTGCACCAGTTCTGCTCTTGTCAGGATTCCTGCCGGGATCGGAAGCCCGGATTTTCTGAGTTCATCTGCTAAGAGCGTGATCTGTGGAACATCCAGTCTGTGACGTTTTAATTCATCCACCTGTGAAAAAATCTCACGCGGAGTTCCCTGCATCACGACTTTTCCCTTATCCATGACAAATACCCGATCAGCATCCACAACTTCTTCCATATAGTGTGTGATCAGGATCACGGTCACACCTTTTTTCCGGTTGAGCAGATGTGCCGCCTGCAATACTTCTTTTCGTCCGTTCGGGTCAAGCATTGCCGTAGGCTCATCAAAAATAATGCACTCCGGCTGCATTGCCATAACTCCGGCAATTGCAACTCGCTGTTTCTGTCCTCCCGACAGCTTGTTCGGAGAATGACTGCGGAATTTTAACATTCCTACTGCCTTTAAACTCTCCTCAACACGCTCCCATATCTCATCTGTCGGAACACCGATATTTTCCGGTCCGAATCCGACATCCTCTTCTACCACGCTGGCAATGATCTGGTTGTCCGGATTCTGAAATACCATGCCGGCAGACTGACGGATATCCCAGAGATGTTTTTCATCGGAAGTGTCCATTCCGTCCACCCACATCTCGCCACCGGAAGGCTCTAAGATGGCATTCATATGCTTTGCCAACGTGGATTTTCCGGAACCGTTATGACCTAAAATTGCCACAAACTGTCCCTTTTCAATTTCAATATCCACGCCATCCAAAGCAGTCTGAATAGACTCTACCTGATTGTCCTCATCCCGGTGTATATATTCATGTACTAATTTTTCTGCTTTAATAATCTTCATCCTATGCACCAGATTATGCCTTTCCTGCTGATTTATACATTCTCCCAATGAAGTCTGTGTAAATCTCCTTCTAATTTCATGTGGTCAAACTGATTCTGCCTGAGGGCTTCGTACAACACAATTGCTACGGAATTAGAGAGATTCAAAGAACGTGTCTCTCCGATCATCGGAATACGCACGCACTCCTCCGGATGTTCTACCAATATCTCCTCCGGGATTCCCGCACTCTCCTTGCCGAACATAATATAGCAGTCCGGTTCGTAAGATGCTTCCGAATAAATCTTCTTGGCCTTCGTCGTTGCCATATATATCTTAGCTCCCGGATTTCTCTGCAAAAAATCCTCGTAGTTTACATAACGTTCCACTTCTAATTGCGACCAGTAATCCATACCGGCACGTTTTAACGCCTTTTCACTTAAAGAAAAACCAAGAGGTTCGATCAGATGCAGTTTTGTTCCTGTTGCCACACAGGTTCTTCCGATGTTTCCGGTATTTGCCGGAATCTCCGGCTCATATAATACGATATTGAGCTTAGCCATTCTTCTTTTCCTCTCGCAAATGTGCAATAAAATGCTCCAAACGCTCTAATGCCATCTTCAGATTGTCCAGTGAATACGCATAGGAGATCCGAAGGAATCCCTCGCCGCAGGCACCGAATGCCGTTCCCGGAACAACCGCAACCTTCTCTTCCCGTAAGAATCGGTTTGCAAACTCTTCCGATGTCATACCGAACTCCTGAATACTTGGGAAAATGTAAAATGCTCCAAACGGTTCAAAGCACTGTAATCCCATCTCTTTAAACCGATGCACCAGATATCGCCTTCTCTCATTATACTCTTCACGCATTTTCATCACATCATCATCACCGTTACGCAATGCAGAAATTGCTGCATACTGGCTGGTTGTCGGCGCACACATAATGGCAAACTGATGAATCTTTAACATCTGCTCTAAAATCTCTGCCGGAGCACAGGCATAACCTAAACGCCAGCCTGTCATTGCATATGCTTTAGAAAAACCGTTGATCAATACGGTTCTCTCTTTCATTCCCGGAAGAGAAGCGATCGACACATGTTCTCCACAGTAAGTAAGCTCTGCATAGATCTCATCACTTAAAACAAAGATGTCATGCTCTTTGATAACCTCTGCAATCTCTTCTAAATCTTTTCTCTCCATGACTGCTCCGGTCGGATTGTTCGGGAATGGCAGCACTAACAGCTTTGTCTTTGGCGTAATTGCTGCTTCTAATTCTTCCTTTGTCAGACGGAATTCATTCTCTTCCTTTAATTCGATAATGACCGGTGTTCCATTTGCTAAGATGGCACATGGTTCGTAAGATACATAGCTTGGCTGCGGGATCAATACTTCATCTCCCGGATCTAACATGGCACGCATAGCAATATCAATTGCCTCACTGCCTCCTACTGTGACCATGATCTCTTTTTTGTAGTCATAGGTAATATTGCATTTGCGATATATGTATTTTGCAATTTCCTGCTTTAACTCTTTTAAACCTGCATTGGATGTGTAAAAGGTTCTTCCTTTTTCTAAAGAAAAAATTCCCTCATCACGGATATGCCACGGTGTATCAAAATCCGGTTCTCCTACACCGAGAGAAATGGCATCTTCCATTTCATTTACGATGTCAAAAAATTTACGGATACCGGATGGTTCTATTTCAACAATTCTTTTGGATAATGGATTTCTCATGGTATCATCAAAATCCTTTCATCTTTTTTCGGCTCAGCCATAATGGTTCCGTGGTCTTTATATTTTTTCAAAATAAAGTTTGTCTTTGTGCTTAATACGGAATCTAAAGTAGAAAGTTTATCGGATACGAACTGTGCGATCTCACGCAGTGTCTTTCCCTCTAAAATGACCATAAAGTCAAAACCGCCGGAGATCAGATATACTGCATTTACTTCCGGATAATTATAGATTCTCTCTGCTACCTTATCAAATCCCATGTCTCTTTGCGGTGTTACACGCACCTCGATCATGGCTGTTACTTTTTCAATTCCTGTCTTTTCCCAGTTGATCAGCGTATGGTAACCGCAGATAATGTGTTCTGCTTCCATTGCCTCTAACTCATTGACTACATCTACTTCATTTACGCCGAGCATGATTGCTAATTCTTTCAAATCCACACGGCTGTTTTTTTCAATAAACGTTAAAATCTTTTCACGCATGATGGTCCTCCAACCTCTCTATTTACTCAATGCTTTATATAATTCATCCGTTTTCGGCGGCTCTAAAAATCTGCGTTCTTCTTCATTCAAAAGCACACGGTCATTACTGTCGGTTGCTTTTCCAATGACAACTGCCGGAATGCCTGCTTTTTCTAATTCCATGACCAGACCATTTCCATCCTCGGCTGCCATCAGCATAGAACCGCTTGAGATCAGTTCATAAGGATTTATGCCGAAAAATTCACAGATTTCTACTGTTTCCTGCTTTAACGGAATCTTCTTTAGATCAATTTCCAGTCCGACGCCGGATGCCTCTGCAATCTCCCAAAGTGCGCCAAAAATGCCGCCCTCTGTCACATCATGCATAGCAGCAACGCCAGACTTAACGGCGGTCGCGGCCTCCGACAGAACCGATATGTAACGGTCAAGTTCTTTTGCTTTATCGATAAACGGCTGAGAATAACGCTCCCGTAACACCGCCTCTTTTTCCTTTGCTAAAATGGCTGTTCCCTCAATGCCAATCCACTTTGTGACAATGATATCCATCCCCGGTTTTACACCCGCGGTAGAGATGACTCTGCCTTCTTTTGCTTTTCCGACACCTGTCACGGAAATCACAATCTGATTGGCCACTTTGGTAACTTCGGTGTGACCGCCCATGACCTGAATGTGATTTTTTTCACAGGCTTCTTCTACCTGTGCCATCACTGTCTTTAAATCTTTTTCTTCGGCATATTCCGGAAGCAGGACAGTTAACATAATTCCTATTGGTTCCGCTCCTGCACTTGCTAAATCATTGACGGTAATCTGTACTGCCAATGCCCCAATGTCTTTCGCTGCTCCGGTAATCGGGTCAGTGGAAATGACAAAGACTTCATCCTCTGCTAATTTCATCGCTGCGCAGTCTTCGCCCACACCTGCCCCTAAAAGCACTTCTTTCCGTGTTGTATGCAGTTGTTTAAAAACGGAACGCTTTAATACGTTTTCCGGAACTTTTCCAACTTTCATCCTGATTTTCCGCCTGTTCTTATTTATAGTTCAAGGCTGTCTCATTGCTGAGGCAGCCTCTTGGATTCTATAGAGCTGTTTTAATCATTTCCCTGATTATTCTCTTCTTCCTTGGTATCCTTCTGATTGTCATCGTTGTTGTCGTCTTTTTTATCGGAATCCTTCTTGTCATCCTTGTTATTTTCTTCCGGCTGGCTTGGCTGCTCCGGCTGTGCCGGTTCTGCAGGCCGCTGCCGCTGCTTCTGCTGCCTGCTGTGCCGCTGCCGCATCACGGGCTGCCGTACAGTTTGCTGCCGCTGCCGCCTGAATGGTTGCCTCATCCTGTGTTCCGATCGCTGCCATAACAGCATTGATCGCATCCTGACTGTCAGAAGCAGTACCTACTCTGACGATCTTCGGTGATGCCTGATAATTAGAAGTGTTAAATACTTCCCTGCTCTCTTCTTTTCCATTTACTTTTACAACTTTCCACAGTTTGGCTTTTTTACCGATATGTGCAGACTGCTGTGTGGAAATGGTACCGATCTGTAAGGTTCCGTCAGCAACATATTTTACACCCGGATCTGTTTCACCGGTGGTCTCGCTGACAAATTCAACCTCACGGTTTGCATCTCTTGTCTCTTTTCCATAGACATTAAAGTGGATGATACCGCCGTCGGTATAACCCTCGATATATACCGGATATTTTGTGGAATTCTTAAATTTCAGATCCTTGTATTCACCTGAAATTGCTGCATCCATAGATGGCTCTACATAACTTACGATCATGGAATGCGCAGATCTTTCGGTAATCTCAAGTTCTGCACGGATCACTGCATTATATAAAGTTGTAGACACCTGGCAGATTCCTCCACCATAGGTCTCAACGGTTGTTCCATTCTCATAGGAGCCTGCTAACTCATATCCGTTCTCTGCATTAAACGGAACGACTGCATCATGTACGGAAAATTCTTCGCCCGGATAGATGATGCTTCCATTGATCTTGCTTGCTCCGTTACGCACATTTTTTGCACGTCCTGCTGATGAGGAACTGAAGTTTGTGCTGTAACCGCCAAGTAAATCTTTGACTTCTGCTAACTCTTCTTCGGAACCGCGCGGCTCTACGAGTTTTGCACTCAGTTCAATAGAGGCTGCTTTTCCATCCCACTGATTCTGCATATGTGATGCGATCTGTTCAATGGATTTCTCTGCGTTTACTTTAATTCCTTCATGTCCTTTTACAAAGGTAAACTGTCCGTTCTCACGGGTCAGTCCGTTATCCTGTGCTTCCTGATCTAACTCTTTTGCATGCTCTTTTAACAAAGCTGCTGTCTTGCTTTCGTCAATGGCATAGGAAAGTACAAAGACTTTATCGCCTTTTTCTAAATCTTTCTTTTCTTTATATCTTGCGATCGGATTTCCGGTTCTTCCAAGGTTTACTGCTTTTTCAGCCAACTCCGGGTTTCCCCAGGTAACACCTAAATCCTTTGCTGTTACTTCTATACTGTTCTCACCGGCTTTTAATGTGATTGCCGTATCCTGCAGACTCTCAATGTAATCCTCTACTGCGGCAGTCGCTTCTTCCTCTGTCATTCCTGCCACGGAAACATCTCCGATATAAACACGGTCTGCGATGACACGATCTTCATCTTCTTCCGCCTTGACACCCATATGGATTCCTGCTGCTGCCACTAACACAAATGCTGCTGCAAACAAAAACCATCTTTTTTTAATATTTCTCATTCTGTTACCCCTTTAATACAGCCGCCTCTGATATCATTTTATCCGAAAGTCGGCTTTCTATGCTGGTTTTCTATGTTCTCAAACGTTCGTTTTCTATTGTATCATAAAAATCTGTTTTTTCAAGATGCAGAACGCCTAATTAATTTGACACCCATCCTCTGTTTTAGTATATTATGTCCTAGAATGCTGCAAGTAATAAAGAAAGAAGCATAGATGCCACTAAGATGATCACGATCACGCTGGCGATGATGCGGTTTCTTTTAGAATTACGGTAGTTCATATTTTTCACCTCACTTTATGATTATGGAAAGGAGACACACAATGGTCCCTGTTGTTCTAATTACTTTTATATTATTTTTAGCATATTACGCTTATCGGCGTAAACAGATTGACAAAGTCAATACACAAAAAGAATCTGATTTCTGGCAGCGTGAAAACGATGCAAACAGTACACGCAAACAGGATATCACAAATTTAGATTACATCCAAATTCCTGTTGATACTTTTCCTATCGGTGCTTATCCAAACGAAGGATACGAGGAAACGGAACAGCAGTTACTTGCTCTTTCCGAACAGAAGATCCTGAATTTAACCGGCATTTCAAACACGGATTTAAAACTGCAGTACGGTGTTTCAAACCTGGCTATTCTTAGCGACTGTGATGAACGCTTTACTACGCTCGTTCGCCTCTTAACAGATTATGCAAAAGGCCTTGCCGAACATGCACACATCGATGATGCTATCCGCGTTTTAGAATTTGGTGTCAGCATCAAGAGTGATGTTACGGAGAACTATACGCTCTTAGCCGGACTCTATCAGGAGAAAGGCGAAACCGCCAAAATTTCTGATCTTATCGAAAGTGCCGATTCCTTAAACTCGCTTTCGAAAGACACTATCCGGAAAAAATTAAGAGAGATACTGTCTTAAGATTCCCATTTTAGAATTCTATTTATTATTTTAACATCCTGCCATATTGGCTGATGATCCGGTCAACCTGGCGGGATGCTTCATTTCTTGTCAGTGTTTCCCATTCCAGATTAAGGTTTATTTTATGATAATCTGCCAATTCTTTCAAGTGCTTTTTTTGTCTGGCTGTTGCCGGAGTCTGCCGCTTGGCTTTATAAATCAGTGGCTTAGGCTCAAAGACATCTGCCTGCACCGCCCCGAATTCCTTCTCTAACCTTTCATAGAGCAGATAGGTCGCTTTTGCATCGTCTAAGGCACGGTGATGGTGTCCGATCTCGATTCCATAGTATCCGCAAAGAGCATCCAACGTCCTTTTTTCCAACGCCGGCAGACATCTTCTGGCTATCTTTAACGTATCTGCCGCCTTTCGCTCAAAGGACATCTTCCGGTTGATCGCAGCCTGTTTTAAAAAACTATAGTCAAAGATCACATTTTGTCCTACTAAAATATCTTCCCCAAGAAATCCAAAAAAGTGATCTAACACCTCATCCTCTTCTTTTGCTCCTGCTAACATCTCCTGACCGATCCCGGTCAGTTCCGTGATCTTTTCCTCTAATAGCTGGTGCTGCCGGATCAGCATGGAGCACTCGCTGACGATTTCTTTTTTTCTGACCCGTACTGCCGCCACTTCCAAAATCTTATGATGTTTTGGATTGAGTCCTGTCATTTCTAAGTCAATGACGCAGTAGTCCTCTAACATCATTTTCCACTTCCCTTACATAAGTCTGACAAAAAACATTCGGTACATTTCGGATTCCGTGCAGTACAGATACTTCTGCCAAGCGTGATGATCTGTATATTGTAGAGGATCCAGTGGTCTTTTGGCAGTACCTTCATCAGATCGTATTCAATCTTGACAGGGTCATCTTCTTTGGTAAAGCCCAATTTTTTTGAGATCCGTTTGACGTGGGTATCCACAACCACACTCGGTTCATGGTAGATGTTTCCACGGATGACATTTGCGGTCTTTCTGCCGACTCCCGCTAATGCGGTCAGCTCTTCTAATTCCCTTGGCACTTCTCCGTCGTATTTTTCCACTAAGGTTCTGGCACAGGAAATGATGTTTTTTGCCTTATTGTGATAAAATCCGGTCGAATGGATATCCTGCTCTAACTCTTTTAAATCCGCATTAGCAAAGGCTTCTAACGATGGATATTTCTGAAACAGGTCTTTTGTTACGATATTGACTCTCGCATCGGTACACTGCGCACTTAAGATAACGGCGATCAGAAGCTGCCACGGTGTCTCATGGTTCAGATAACAGACATACTCCGTTCCATATGCTTCATCCAGTCTTTTTAAGATTTCAGCGATTCTCTTTGTCATGGCAATTCTCCCTTCTCTATTACCTGTATTCCTGCCTGATTCGTCAGCGGATTTCTGTGTTCATAGTCAAACAGTACAAAATACTCGTTGCAGGACTCCGGCAGTTTTTCAATACTCCGCTCCTGCTCGGTCGGAAATCGATAGGTAAATGGCTCTAAATGGCTCTGTTTGCCTTTTTTGCAGACTTTCCGGCTGATTTCTTTATACGGCTCTAAATCTGTGGCAAATGCCGGACGGCTCTTCATGTTCTCTCGATAATATAGATCAAAGGTCAGGGATTGTTCTAACATTCTCATATCCGTCACATACTCTTTTGCAAACTCTAACAGGATCTCGCAGCGGCGTATCCTTGTATGTTTCAGATGAAAATAACCCTGCATTTCATAAAATTCTCCCATCTTTTGGAACATCTCAAACCCACCGTCAAAAAACTGCTCTAAGATTTTCATTGTAACTTCATACTGGTGGCTGTTATAGTACACCTCTAACATTTCTTCCACCTGTTTGATCTTTAAGACTTCATCAAAGCTCAGCCAGTTCGTTTTCATAACCTCATAAGGTGGCTTGGATTGATAGATCAGGCCATATTCTCTGGCATGTTCAAACATATAAGAACCTTTTAGCACCTTTAAAAATCCAAGCTGGAGCTGCTCCGGCTTTAAGTCATAAATCTCATCAAACGACTTCCGGAAAGTCTGATAATCCTCATACGGCAGTCCCGCAATTAAATCTAAATGCTGATGGATGTTGCCCGGTGCCTGTATCCGTCTCACGACTGCTTTTAGTTTTTCTAAATCCATGGTCCGGTGTATTTCCTGTATTGTGACATCATTCGTGGACTGCACACCGATCTCTAACTGTATGAGCCCCGGACGCATTCCGGCAATATATTCTAATTCTTCCTCCGTCAGCAGATCTGCCGCCACCTCAAAGTGAAAATTCGTCTTTCCCAAATCTTTTTCTTTGATAAATCTCCAGATTTCCATGGCATGTGTATGACTGCAGTTAAAGGTCCGGTCTACGAATTTGACCTGGGGCACTTCCTGTTTGATAAAAAAGCCGAGTTCTTTTTTTACCAGCTCGATATCACGAAACCGCATTTTTTTATCGATCGAAGAAAGACAATAACTACAGGAGAACGGACAGCCTCTGGAGGATTCATAATAAATGATCTTGTTTTTGAACTGTTCCATATCTTCATAACAGAATGGGATCGTGCTCATATCCACCGGCTCCGCCATTCCGGTAAATGCTATCGTTTTGTCCCGTTTCCGGTATGCGATCCCCGGAACCCGCAAAAGTTCTTCTTCCCGCTCACTTTCCTCTGCTTCTATATAACAGCGGCACACCTTTTTAAACGTATGCTCGCCCTCTCCGATAAACACTCCGTCGATTCCCGGATTTTCTGCTAATAACGTCTCTACCTCATAGGAGACTTCCGGCCCGCCAACCCAGATCGGTGTATTCGGACATAATTTTTTTAATTCTTCTATTAATTCCTTTACATACGCAATATTCCAGATATAGCAGGAAAAACAGATGACATCCGCATGCTCTTTGTAAATGCCTTCTAAAATCTCCTCTACTCTGTTGTTGATCGTATATTCTAACAGTCTGATATGTTCCCGATATTCTTTTGCATATGCCCTTAAGCTGTAAACTGCCAGATTGGAATGGATGTATTTTGCGTTGATCGCGTTTAGTAGTATTTTCATAATTCCTATCATATCACAAGGGTTTCTTCGTAACAAGTTCTTTCCTGCGAGGATGGATAAGACATAGTTTGCAATAGTGCCGCGAGGGCGTACCTTTCAGATATTCCAAGTTTCCTTGTGCAGATCATTCCGATGAACCTCTGAAAGCAGGAATCGTGTGCGCCAGTGGGCTTCACGATTCCTTGAGTTTCATCTCCATTGCACAAAAAGAAACTTTCCATATCTGAAAGGTTCTCCCCGCGATCTACTCTTTGGTTTTCTTTGCTTTGCATCCTGCTTAGGTGTCATACTTGTTTCTCAGGGGCATATTTGTATGGAAATGGGGGAATGCAGGTAAATGTAATGGGGATAGGTATCTTGAAATATTTCATTGGTGCAGTTGGCTACACCGCTTATGAACCATACCTTTCCCATTATTTTACGCGAAAAGAAGGTGTTCCCCGCCTTTCGGCTTTGGAACACCTTCTTAATTTCTCATTCCCTATTTATCATCTCATCACAATGTAACGGACGATGACATCGATCCCTGCTGCGATCAGAAGTGCTCCGCCTCCGATGTAGGCTTTTGACTTCTGCTCAAATCCCAGCCGGTAACCCGTATAGAGCCCGATGATGACCATTGCGATCGTGACGCAGATAATCATGATCAATACTGCTTTTATATCTGCCTCTAAGAATGCAAATGCGATTCCTGTCAGGATCGTGAATATCGTTCCTTTTGCGATCGAAAAGAAGGTTTTTTTAATATCCAGACCATCTTCCCGTTTCTCTACGATCCTTTCATTTCTCCATGCTTTAACAAACATCCGAAGACCCATGCCAAACAGGATCAGAATTGCAAGTATCCTTCCTATAAAGGCTTCTCCACTCAGTTGTGTATCATACTGGTTCAGGAGAGTTACCAAAAAGCTGCCGATGAGAAGTGCGATTGTCTGCCACAAGGCGATCACGGTAACTGCCATGGATAAGCGTTTCTTTTCCAGTTTTGCGACTAATGCACCCTGACACTCTACTGCCGCAAAAGTATCCAGCGACATGCCAATGGTAATCAGCACAATTTCTATCCAGCTCATTCCTCCCTCTCCTTTCCGTTTCTGTTAGTCTTCGTCTGTTCCTACGCCCTCAGTACGGATAATGAATTTCACTTCTCCAAGAGTATCCTCAGAAATATCTGAGAATGACTGATAATCTGAACCAGCCTGCATTACTGCTACAACTTTGTTTAACATACCTTTGACATCGCCATTGTAGGTATCTGCTAACTTCTGTATTCCTTCTTCATCGAATTTTACCATTCCCTCATTCAATGTTACGGAACCGTCTGCTAATTTGCCAACACCATCTGTTAATGCCGGTACCTGATCAGCAAGTGCCTGTGTACCATTCTTTAATGCGTCCATTCCTGTTACTAAGCTGTAACCGTTAGACTGTACTGCTTCAATTCCTGCTGCTACTGTTTTCTTTGCTGACTCAGCTCCTGCGATCGCACCCTGTGCTGCTCCACTCTTAGCTCCTGATAATGCTGCTGTCTGAGCTGCCTCGGTTGCTCCTGTTACGGCACCCTGTGCTGCTCCGCTCTTAGCTCCTGTGATCGCTGCCTGCTGTGCTGCTGCTGTTGCTCCGGATACTGCTCCTGCTGCTGCTCCCTGTTTTGCTCCTGTTACGGCTGCCTGCTGTGCTGCTAATGTTGCTCCTGCTACCGCACCCTGGGATGCTCCCTGTTTTGCTCCTGCTACCGCACCTTTTTCTGCTCCCTGCTTAGCTCCTGTTACGGCTGCTTTCTGTGCTGCCTGCGTTGCTGCATTCTCACATGCTGCCGCTACATTTGGAGCGGCTCCTTCTCCGATCTGTGCTGCCATAGCATCGATCAACTGATAAGCCTGTGCTGTTGCATCTTCATCACTGATGCTGTCGCCTGCTGCTGCTACATTTGCCTTGATACCTGCTTTTAAGATTGGGAGAAGCTGTGCATTTCCCTTTAATGCTGCAGAAACAGTACTTGTAGTCGTTGCTTTTGCCTGATTTGCAATTGCCTGACGCTGTCCTGCATCAAATTCTGCTTTGACTGCTGCGGCTGCTAATTTCTGGATATTGCCTGCCTCAGCATCTACAAGCTGGTCTGCCTGGCTCTTAATATCTGCTTCCTGTGCTGTTACAAGTGCTTCCGCCTGTTTTGCAATTTCTGCCTGCTGTGCTGCTACGGTATCAGCTGCCTGTTTCTTAATCGCTTCTGCCTGTGCATCTACGGTTGCAGACGCCTGTTTTTCAATGCTTTCTTTCTGAGATGCCACCGTATCGGCTGCCTGTTTCTTAATGGAATCTGCCTGTGCATCTACAGTCTCTGATGCCTGCTTAGAAGCGGCTGCTTTTTCTTCTTCTGTCATTGCAGTATTTAAGGTTGCATCTAAGGAAGATACACCATTGCGAAGAGATTCTGTGCTGCTGTTTAAGGTGTTTGCACCATCTGCTAATGCAGGAACTTTACTTCTTAACTGCTCTAAACCTTCACGAAGCTCTTTTGTTCCGTCTGCTAACTGTGAAGAAGAATCAGAAAGTGTATCAATTGCATCATCTAAATCGCTTAAGTCTACGAAATCTTCTACATTGTCGCTGCTTGTAATACCGCTTAACATAACGCTCATGGTCATATCCATGGAGAAATCTTTTACGTCAGCAGTTACTTCTACATATTCCGGGATATCAATATCTTCGGAGAAATCAGAAGAAGTTACTTTTAAGCTGTCCTTTAAGCCCGGCATTGCAACGCCGACCACCATGTTCTTGTCACCGTCAGAAATAACTTTACCATTCTTAACCTTAACGTTTGTAAAGCTGTCGTCTAAGATCATTCCTGTCATAATGGTAAATGGTACATAAACGCTATACTTCTTACCGTCTACAGTTGTAGTAGTTTTCTGGTTGTTCTTGTAATCAAAACGGATCGTAACTTTTCCGCTCTTGCCTGCAATCTCATCCGGATCCATCTTCTCACCGTCTAAGTAGTAAGAAATGGTCTGTTTTACAGGAAGCTCTTTATCTGTTTTTCCCTGATAATAGATGTCTTTTCCTTTTGCTTTCCAGATGATCTTTCCGTCTTTTTCTTCAAACTTCTCTTTACCTTTGACATTCTTGATGTCTTTTAAGTCTGAAACGTCTTCAATTGTCTCATTTCCATCCGGGTTCTTTAACCAGTCACTGACAATGACATCTTTTGCTTTTCCGGAGTTATCTGCAACAACGTAAACAGTCTCTTCTTTTCCGACTTCTTCGTCTGCTGCTTTGCTGATCTTAGAAGAAAGAACTTCTTTTAAGTCTTCTTCATCATCTTTGTTATCTTTTTTGTCTTTCTTATCGGTAGACTCCTGTGTAGTCTCTGCCTTTGTAGATGTCTTTGCTGCATTAACAGTGTATACACCGGCACTTCCGCCTGCAACGGCGATGGTTAATACGCCGGCTGCAATACGGATCACATATTTATTTTTAAATCTTCTTTTTAATTCAGGTAATTTCATCTTGGTTCCTCCTTAATTTTTTTGCACAAATCCTTTACTTGTCTTGCAGATTATCTTATCAAAAATCATAAACATGGACGGCAGTATGAAGATTACTACGAACATACTGATGATCGCACCTCTTGCCATCAGTGAGCAAAGAGAAGCTATCATGTCTACGTTTGAATATAGACCTACACCAAATGTTGCTGCAAAGAAACTCAACGCACTGACAATAACGGACTGCATAGATGCTCCTAAGGCAGATGTAATTGCCTCCTGCTTTTCTACTCCATTGTATCTTGCTTTACGATACTTCGTTGTCATCAGGATTGCATAGTCTACGGTTGCTCCTAACTGGATCGTTCCAATTACGATTCCTGCAATAAACGGAAGTTTCGTTCCTGTAAACGCCGGAATACCCATGTTAATGAAGATAGCAAACTCAATAACCGCTACTAAGATAATTGGTAAGGATATTGATTTGAATACGCATGCAATAATTAAGAAGATCGCACCGATGGATACTGTACTTACAACGTTGAAGTCATGGTTTGTGATCGTGATCAAGTCTTTTGTACAAGGTGCTTCACCGATCAGCATCGCATTTTTATCATACTTCTTCATGATCTTTTCAATCTTATCACACTGATCATTTACTTCATCAGATGCTACTTTGTATTCAGAACTGATCATCAACATCTGATAGTTCTCATCCATAACAACTTCTTTGATGTCTGATGGGATCATCTCTCTTGGTACGGTCGGTCCTACCAGACTGTCTAAACCAAGGGTCGCTTTTACACCATCCACGTCATCAATCTTGCTCATCATCTCGTTCACTTCTTTTGGCTCTAAGGATGAATCACAAAGGATAATGTGTGTAGAGTTCATTGCAAATGTTTCGTCTAACTTGTCATTTGCGATAACACTGTCCAGATTTCCCGGAAGTGTACCGGCTAAATCATAGTATACATCATAATGAGTATAACCCCAAAGTGCAGGAATTAATACGATAATAAATGTTACGATAAATGCTTTGTAGTGTTTTACTACCCATCCGGAAATAACACCTAAATCCGGGATGATCGCTTTATGTCTTGTCTTGTCGATCGCTTTATCAAATACAAGGATCATAGACGGTAATACGGTTACACAGCAGATAACTCCGAATACAACACCTTTTGCCATGGTAACACCAAGGTCAAGACCAAGGGTAAAACTCATGAAGCAGAGTGCTACGAATCCTGCTACGGTTGTGATGGAACTTCCGATAACGGATGTTAAGGTGTTCGAAATTGCATGAGCCATCGCTCTCTTCTTATCATCCGGGAAACGCTCCTGGTTCTCTTCATAAGAATGCCACAGGAAAATGGAATAGTCCATCGTAACACCGAGCTGTAGTACCGCCGCAAGTGCCTGTGTGACATAGGAGATCTCTCCGAAGAACACATTCGAACCTAAGTTGTATATAATTGCCATTCCGATACTTAATAAGAAGAATACCGGGATTAATGCAGAGTCCATAGTCAGTGAAAGTACGATGACTGCAAGGATTACTGCGATGAGTACATAAATCGGTACCTCTTTGTCTGACAGGTTCTTCGTATCTGTAACGACTGCCGACATACCGCTTATGTAACACTGTTTGTCTGCTACGCTTCGCAGCTCTTCGATCGCATCCATTGTTTCATCGGATGACATGGAGCTGTCAAAGAAAATTACCATTAAGGTTGCATCCTTGTCCTCATTGATGAATGCATCCTGTACCTTATCCGGTAACATGGTTTTTGGAATAGATAAATCTGCTAAGGAATCATACCAGAGAATTTTTTTCACATGGTCTACTTTTTCCATGTTCTTTCTCATCTTTGAAATGTCCTGATCTTCCATTCCTTCTACTACGCACATGGAAAATGCTCCTGTGCCAAATTCGTCCAAAAGAATGTCCTGACCCTTCATGGTGTCAATCTCTTTCGGTAAATAAGTTAGGATATCATAGTTTACTCTTGTGTGAAAATATCCTAGTGCTGCTGGGAAGAGCAAAATAATACTCACTATCAAAATCGGAATACGTAATTTTACTACTCCCTTTCCAAAATTAATCATCTTTCCTCATCTCTTTTCTTTAATCTTGAACTTGAGTATAAAAAAAAAGACCGAATAAATAAATATTCAATCTTTTTTTGCTGTCTTTTACGATTATACATTTCGGTGCTTTTGTATTGCGCCCTATACATTTCTATCCATGTGTATATTTTGTTACTACATTTCAGATAATATCTCATCCAAAGAACGTTTTATGACATATTGATAAATATCTGCCACTTCTTTTGGCGGTATCACCATATTGCTCTTGATCCAGCTGATCGCCACAAAACACATGGACTGGCTGTAATACTCTGCTAAATGATCCGGTGTCAGCCAGGCATGTATCGGTTTCTTTCCGGTTACCTTATTCTCAATAACTCCTAAGATGATCTGCTTGATACAGGACTTTACAATACTCTCAAAGGAATTCTGTCCTTCTAACTTACACGCCTTACTATAGAAGTCCCGCTCTTTTTCAATGCTTGTAAACATCAGCACCAATGCCTCATGCACCATACCATTTTGAAGAAGCGGTCCGATTGGTTCTATGATCTGTGACATGATGATCCATTCTAACAGTTCATACTTGTCTTGAAAATGATTATAAAATGTCGGACGGATGACTCCCGCTTTATCTGTAATTTCCTTAATTGTAATCTTTTCTATTGGCTGTTTTAAGGTCAGCTCTTTAAAACTTTCCGCTAACAATGTGTCTACGGCGTTCTTTCCCTGATTTGTCATAAATTTCCTCTCAACTGCAACGGAATGATCCTTCTTCTACGACAGCTATAAAATAGCACGAAACCGTAAATATGTCAAATTTTCCGTCCCCTTTTTGGTCTCTTTGTGTCATTCCTCCTCATCAAATTCCACGGTTACAAAATATCCTTTTTCTGTCTCTTTTACATCTATGACTTTTCCTTCTCTGCTCTGTAAACGTTCGTTATATTTATAGTTTGCAGACATTGCATACGCCCGTCCTAAGGTATAGTAATAGGAATTGGGCAGTTTACCCTCTGTGACCGGCAGGATATCTCCGACTTCTAAGAGTCCTGTCCGCTCCATTTTAAATTCCATCTTCCGCATTTTGTTTCCTCGATCCTTCTATTATTATTCCTCTGTGTTCTGATTCCTTCGTTGCTTTCCTTATGCCTTCTTCCTGGTTACAAACAGGGTTGGCAGTGCCATTTCGCTGTACTGTGTGGAAATGATCTCGCTCTTTGAAATCCTTGAATACACTCCCTTGAATTTTCCACCATAAGTAAATAATCCGGTCAGGTTATACACAGGGAAAAATGTATGCTCGCCCTGTGCTAAATCCACGTTCATGGTCTGATACGGCACACAGAATTCCTGGATCAGATAGGTGCTGTCTGCATCGTTTCTTTCCTTATAGAAGTATTCCTTCCATTCCTCCGCATTGCACTCCACCCCTGCATGGATTCCCTGTGAACCGTAAGAATCCTCCGGCTTTAAGATCCACTTGTCTTTTTCGGTTAAGATTTCTTCTATATTTAAACGTTCATCATGGATGCTATAGGTCATCGGTACATGAGCCTTTACAAATGCGTTTTCTTCCTCTGTTAAAAATGCCTGCGTCTGTGGCAGATGTAATATCTTGTACAGGATTTTATTGTGGGCGATCTGCGTTCTGAAATCTCCGATCAGACATACAGCATTGTCCTTTACTGCTGCAATAAAATCTCCTACCTCTTCATAGTGCTTCATGATATCACTGGTAACGGCACGGCGGTAGATCGCATCCACCTGCATTCCGTCCGGTGTATACAGTGTACCATCCTTATATTGCAGATTTCGGATCTCACAAAGCTGTGCCTTGCATCCATGTGCCTTGAAATGCTCTGCAAAAATCTGAAATTCCATCTCTGTCGCATTTTCCATAAAATCTACGATCGCTACATTCGGATGTTCTTTCGGATTCTGACTGCTATGGTAAATCTCTAAAAATGTCTCCACCCAGGAATCAAAAAGCTCGAAACTCTTGAACTCATGGGTTTCTGCCATTTGCTGATAAGCTTTTGTCTTTTGGATCGCGATGTTTAACTCCCTGTCCTCGTTCATTGCCGAAGTTCCGTCGGTGTTAAATTCGCAGAATTTGAAATCACCTGTTTCTTCATTATAAAAGATGTCGATCCTTGCGATCGGGATCGGGCTGTCATAGGTCGGTTCTCTTAAGATCAGTTCCTCTAACTTCGGCTCGAATCCAAAAAGCCTCCGGTAATCTTCGTCTTTTGCATAGGCATCCATAACCTTATAAAAAATGCCACACATCGTACTGACCAGATCAGAGAATATCCGCTCCTCCCGTCCGGTAAAAATCTTTGGAACATAGAGTGCTTTGACACATCTGCCATGATACTGCGCCGTCGAGTTACGGATATATTCGTTTGCCTCTTTTGCCGTTCTCTCATGGGCTTCTATGTCCTGCTTTGTAATCTCAATATATTCATTCGTCAATCTGGTTGTCTCGCTCATTCTGATGCCTTCTTTTTTCTAATAATTTCTGCATTGGTTCTTGGGAAAACTGCTGTAGGTAGGCAAAGATCTCGCCTGCCTTTCTTCCATATACCATGCCCTCTTCTCCATAGCTTATGATATTTTCTTTCGCCTGTGCAATCTCTTCTTCTGTCGGATTTCCTAAATACCTGCGTATTTTACTGATATTGCCTCCGTAAAAAATATCACGGATCAAAGCCGTATATGCAAAGGCTTCTTCCTTTGGCAGACTGTCTGCCATGCGGATCTCGATATAATTCTTTAACCGCACATCCGGAAATACCATCGACAGCATATGCTCGATCTCTTCCTCTGTCATGAGTCGTCCTCTATAGTACTCCGCTGCCGACCACTCTCCGGTCGGCATGATTATGCCGTGATCTCTTGCAAAGATCAGCGGTACATGATAGACATATTCTGCATAAGTATAAAAAGAAAATTCCTCGCTCATGCTTCCCGGAACGATTCCGCATCGTTTCTTGTCCACATGATTCCAGATTTCTGTCCGTGGAATATGTTTTTTTACGGGAATTCCGTCTATGACCGCTGTGTTCTCTGTCAGCAGTGCCAGCACCGGGGATAACATCTGGGCAAGCTGGAATTTTTTTACAAAATCCTGCTCGTTCAGATAGTCGATCGACACCTGTGTAGAGGCACTTCCGCGCATCATGCGGATTCCCATGGTCTCCGTGTGCTTAAAATATGCATCCATGTATTCATATCGTCTCTTTGGGATCAGTGGCAGCTCTGCGGCTTTTGCATACGGCTGATAGCCACAGGTTTCAAGTCTCATATGGCGTAGTCCTAAATAGGACTCCATTCGTTTTAGGAACCCTTCGTAGATCTGTTCTAATTCCTGTACGGTCTTTCTCGGAAAAATGCTGATCTCTAACTGGGCTGCCGGCTCTAAACTGATCGCATACTCCATCGTCACACAACCTAACAGGGAACGCTGCTCATACTCACACTGTTCGTTGCCAAATACTGCTTCTAACAATTCCGCTATCTCTTCATATGTTGCATTGGTATTGTCTTCTTTTATAACAAAATGTTCTATTTCAACTCCGATCCTACGGTTATAATCCTCCTTACAGCCTGCACGAAAATAATCTGTAATCTTTCTTATATTCATTCCTGCAAGATCCATCACTCAGCCTCGTCTTTCTATGTTGTTTCCGTTTTGCTTAGTATGCCTAGATATTCCCCCAATGTTTCAAACTCGTCCTCAAAAATACAATGACATAATGTATTTTTACGAATTCCATCTAAGCACTCTGCAAAATCCATCCATAAGACCCCGCTTACTTCTTCCTTTTGTAAACACATTCCTTCCGGTTCTATGTTTTTCTCCAATATAAAAATAGCACTGATTTCATGATTATGAAAGGGTTTTCCATAAAATTCCTCTTTTACATCCCCTTCGTGCATGCCAAGAAACCGTAAGTCTTCTGGACTTACGGCGATTCCAAGTTCCTCTTCTAATTCCCGGACTGCCGATTCCCTGTAATCGGCTCCTGCCGGCAGATGTCCGGCGGAAGAGATATCGTAACATCCCGGAAATGAATCCTTGTTATCACTCCGTTTTTGCAGCAATACATCATAGCCGCTCTTTTTATTCTTCCGAACCAGCCACACATGGGAGGTTCCATGAATGTCACCGTCCCGATGCACCAGTGAACGCGCCTTGACCTCCCCGGTCGGATTGCCTGCACTGTCACGGATATCAAAATATTCTTTCATACTCTGCCTTCTTAATCTAGATTCTTGCAACACCTGTTTCTTTTGCTACCTTAGCGACGGCTTCGGCTACGGCTGTTGCTACATTTTTATCTAATGCACTTGGAATGATGTAGTCTGCACTGAGCAGATCATCTGTTACAAAGGATGCGATTGCTTTTGCTGCTGCGATCTTCATCTCATCATTGATTTCACTTGCTCTTACATCTAACGCTCCACGGAAGATTCCAGGGAATGCAAGTACGTTGTTGATCTGGTTCGGGAAGTCACTGCGTCCGGTTCCTACGACTGCTGCTCCCGCTTCTTTTGCAAGGTCCGGCATGATCTCCGGTGTCGGATTTGCCATTGGAAAGAGGATCGGATTCTCGTTCATGGAACGTACCATATCCTGTGTTACACAGCCCGGTGCAGATACGCCGATAAATACGTCAGCTCCTTTTAATACTTCCGCAAGAGTTCCGGCTTCATGATCCCTGTTTGTGATCTTTGCCATTTCCTCTTTTTCTTTATTCAGACCTTCTCTGCCTTCATAGATTGCGCCTTTTCTGTCGCAGAGGATCACATTTTTTAATCCCATTGCGATCAACAGTTTGATGATGGCGATTCCTGCTGCACCTGCTCCGCTCGTTACCACTTTGATCTCTTCCATCTTCTTTCCGGTTAACTTTAAGGCATTTAAGAGTGCTGCTAAAGTTACTACTGCTGTTCCATGCTGGTCATCATGGAAGATCGGAATATCACAGGTTTCTTTTAATTTTTCTTCAATCTCAAAACAACGTGGTGCGGAAATATCCTCTAAGTTGATCCCGCCAAAACTTCCGGCGATCAGGCTGACAGTCTTTACGATATCATCCACTTCTTTGGAACGCACACAAATCGGTACTGCATCCACATCTCCAAAGGCTTTAAAGAGTGCACATTTTCCTTCCATAACCGGCATTCCTGCCTCCGGTCCGATGTCACCAAGTCCAAGTACCGCCGTACCGTCTGTTACGACTGCTACTAAATTAGAACGTCTGGTTAATTCATAGCTCTTATTTACATCTTTCTGGATCTCTAAACAAGGCTGTGCTACGCCCGGTGTATAGGCAAGGGATAAGTCATCTTTATCCTCTAACGGACAACGGCAGACTACTTCAATCTTTCCTTTCCAGTCATAGTGTCTTTTTAATGATTCTGATGCATAATCCATGTTTTTTATCTCCTTTTACTGCATTTAGTTTTCAAAATGATCTTTTTCTATCATAAGACAATCCCGCTTAGATTTCAATTGTCTGAATGACATCTTTTAAGATATTTGCACTGTCGATCAGCAGTCCTTTTTCACTGTCTGAAAGTTCCGGTTCCAATGACACGCTCTTTTGGCAGTCCTGTAATCTCCTGTACTGCATATGTAAGGACATCGACCGGATTGCTGACGATGATGTAAATCGCATCCGGTGCATAGGACTCTCCCTGTGCTAATTCTTTGGCAATATCCACCAATACGATTTCTGAGCACAATCCCTCTAATATCAGGGAATATGCGATGGAAGAACCTACTCTTCCTGACCCCAGAATACTTATTTTTTTATGACTGCTCATAAAAATTTCCCTCCTACATTAATCTTCTGACATGCATGATTTCATGCTATCAGTTGCGTAGGAGGGAGTCAATTAATTCGCTCGCTAATATTTGGTTAAACTTTAGACAATCTTCGGGATTCCTGCAAATCCTTTGGCTAAATCTTCCTCGGTCGGGATGTAGTCGGACATCTCTCCATTGTGGAATTTCTCATATGCGACCATATCAAAATAACCGGTTCCGGTCAGTCCGAACAGAATGGTCTTTTCTTCGCCTGTCTCTTTACACTTGAGTGCCTCATCGATTGCTGCACGGATCGCGTGGCTGCTCTCCGGTGCCGGAAGGATTCCTTCGACTCTTGCAAACTGCTCTGCTGCTTTAAAGACGCTGGTCTGCTCGACACTTCTTGCCTCTAAGAGTCCATCCTCGTACATCTGGGAAAGTGCCGGGTTCATGCCGTGGTAACGTAAACCTCCTGCATGGTTTGCAGACGGAATGAATCCGCTTCCAAGGGTATACATTTTTGCAAGCGGGCATACTTTTCCGGTGTCACAGAAATCATATACATAACGTCCTCTGGTAAGGCTTGGGCAGGATGCCGGTTCTACTGCAATAAACTCGTAATCTGCCTCTCCTCTTAATTTTTCTCCCATAAACGGTGCGATCAGACCGCCTAAGTTAGAACCGCCGCCGGCACATCCGATGATCATATCCGGCTTGATGCCATATTTGTCCATGGCGATCTTACTCTCTAAGCCAATGACGGACTGATGTAATAATACCTGATTTAGCACGCTGCCGAGTACATAACGGTAGCCTTCTGTTGTGGTCGCGGTCTCCACTGCTTCAGAAATCGCACAGCCAAGGCTTCCTGTCGTTCCCGGAAATTCTTTTAATATCTGTCTTCCGATCTCGGTGGTCTCTGACGGAGATGGTGTCACACTTGCACCATAGGTTCTCATAACCTCACGACGGAACGGTTTCTGCTCATAGGAGACTTTTACCATATAAACTTTACAGTCTAAGTCAAAATAAGAGCATGCCATGGACAAAGCAGTTCCCCACTGTCCTGCACCGGTCTCGGTGGTAACGCCTTTCAGTCCCTGCTTCTTTGCGTAATATGCCTGTGCAATTGCAGAATTGAGCTTGTGGCTTCCGCTGGTATTGTTTCCTTCAAATTTGTAGTAAATTTTTGCCGGGGTATCAAGTTTTTCTTCTAAACAATAAGCCCGTACTAACGGTGAAGGGCGATACATCTTGTAAAAGCTGCGGATCTCTTCCGGAATCGCGATATACGGATCGGTCTCGTTTAATTCCTGTGCCACTAATTCATCGCAAAAAACAGCTCCTAACTCCTCTGCTGTCATCGGCTGCAATGTCTGTGGATTTAAAAGTGGTGCCGGTTTGTTCTTCATATCGGCACGAACGTTATACCATTCCTTTGGCATTTCGCTTTCTTCTAAGTAGATCTTGTAAGGGATTTCTTTTTGCTTCATCTGACACTCCTCATTTCTCTGTTCATATCTTTGTGTTTTCAGTATTTTAACACGTTGTTGTGGTAAATTCAACCAGTTCGGTTACAGATATTTTTTCTTTTTAAAAATCCAAAGGCTCACGATGATGACTAGGATACTTGCACCGATCGCGACCGGATATCCGTAGACCCATTTCAGCTCCGGCATATAGACAAAGTTCATGCCATACCAGCCGGCGATCAGAGTCAGCGGCAAAAATACCGTCGTAACAATGGTCAGCACTTTCATGACATTATTCTGCCGTATCCCGATCTCGGACTGATAGACATCCTGCACCTGCATGGCATATTCCCGAAGCACCTGTGTCTCCTCCTGAAGTCTTGTTGTACGCTCCGCAAAAATCCGAAAGACTCCGGTATGCTTTTTTTCAAAAAATTCCTTTTCATTCTCATACAGATTTTCGCCCAGATCGGCAAGCTGGCTGTAGTAGCGGTACAGCCTTGAAATCTCTTTTTTCAGATGCAGCATCCGGTAGTTGAAGTCCTTTAGCTCGTCCTCCACCATGCTCTCTTCCATTTTCGTAATCTCTTTTTCTAATACTGCTAAATAGATCAGGTCTTCATCGATCAGGGATATTAAAAAATCATAAAAAAACTTTTCCAGATTGTAACCGCTGTGTACTTTTCCCGCAATGATTTTCTTGATATGTGCCTGCACCAGACCGTTATCATCAATAAAGATCAGTTTTCCGGGCAGGATATAAAATGCAAAGCCCATGTTCTTTTCATGCTCCCGTTTTACCGGAATATGAAAGGTTCCAAACAGGTAATTTGCATGGCTTTCCAACTTGCAAAAATGGATGTTGTCCTCACGCTGTCCGAGCAGATAAGTTGCACGGATGTCCATTTCTTCTTCCCACTCTTTGTGGGTAAAAACTGCCACACCGGACTGTCCGCTTTCCCAGTTTTCGGCACTGGTCTCTTCCACTCTGTCTTTTTCGATTCTGTAAAACATCGCTCTCCCTCCTCTGCTTTTTATCATATCACAATTTTTGCATTTCTATTTTTAGAAATTTTTTTCTATGGTAAAATAATAACATATACCAGACGTGAAAAAAATTGATTTTTAGCTGGAGGTAATAATGAAGAAAAAGAACATTGCGATCGTAACCGGAGCAAGCAGCGGACTCGGCAAAGAATTTGTAAAACTGTTATCTGCAAAAAAAGGACTGGATGAGATCTGGATCATTTCCAGAAATGAAGAAAAATTAAAAAAGATTCAAAAACGATACGGAGAAAAGATCGTTGTCTATCCGATGGACCTCTCCTCTCTCGAAAACATTAAGACTTTTGGTGAAAATCCGAGCCTTAAAAACTGCAATATCCGCTATCTGATCAACAATGCAGGATTTGCAAAATTCTGTTCGTATGATGATATTTCCATTGATGAATCGATCAATATGATCGACCTGAATATCAGCGGTGTCGTTGCCATGGGACTGGTATGCATTCCACATATGAAAAAGGGCAGCCATATCCTAAACATTGCCTCACAGGCTTCGTTCCAGCCTCTGCCATATCAGAATATCTACAGTTCTACCAAGGCGTTTGTCAGAAACTATACCCGTGCCCTGAACGTGGAACTCCGGGAAAAAGGCATCACTGCTACGGCAGTCTGCCCCGGCTGGATGAAAACCGGATTGTATGACAGAGGGATCATTGATGCAAAAAAAGCAACCACCAACTTTACAAACATGGTCACTCCCGATGTTGTCGCAAAGAAAGCTCTCGCAGACGCAGAGTACGGAAAAGATATGTCGGTCTACAGCTCCTATGTCAAAACCTGCCATACCATTGCCAAACTCCTGCCACAGAAAACGATGATGAAACTCTGGCTGATCCAGCAGCGGCTTTTATGATTCTTTTTATAACGTTATAACGGATCAGGGAGGCAAAAGGTGGTTGCAAGTTTTTTGATTGGCGGATTGCACAAAGCTGGGGCTATTTTGTTCCGTTGTATGAAAATAAGAAAATCTAAGTCTGCCTGCGTCAGGTTGTGATGGCGTGACGTGTACGTCTTAAACACCCCGTCCATGGGGTGTTAAGACTTTGGCTGCCGTCCATGGCATCCAAACACTATATAGGAACAGCCAGACTAAGATTTACTAATTTTCTCCCAAAGTCACAAAAGCAGTCTCAGCTTTGTGCAAGGTACTAGCTGCTAAGCTATGAGCAGATTTTTGACACATTAATTTCTATAAGAAATGCTGTTTTGCGTTTAAGCATGGAAGTTGTACTTCCTGTAGAGTGGAAATGCTTCGTAAGGGGGCAGATGCGCAATGATAGGTAAGGGTGTTATGGAAATGTTTATATGACAGACCAACGATTATACAATTTGCACAAATTCTACAAATTTCCGTAGAACTGGTGTCGTTTTTTGCAACCAGAGGAGAAAAAGTTATCAACATCGAAAAAGGTGGAAATATCGAAAAAAAGGAGTTATACACGAAGTTATAAACGTTATCCACAGAAAAAAAGCAAAAATTATAGGTTTACATAGCAAAAAAAGAGAACAGAGGTTTTGTACACAAATAATAAAGTTGATAAGTTTGTCAAAAAAAGGAGAAAAAGTCTTGACTTTTTTAAAGTAAAAATATTACGAAAGTTATCAGAAAATGTCAAAAATGTTTCGAAAATATACAGACGAATTTCGTCTTTGGACAGGCAAGGTTGAAATCTGACCTTGATTTTGTTATACTCATGTATATTATCTTGAAAAACAAAAAATAATAGGTGTAGTGATGAAGAAGAAGATACAGATATTGGGGATGAAGCTTGACAACTACTCCGTGCGGGAATCCATCCTGTTAGCGGAGAGTTATTTAAATGGAACATCCTTAAATGCAATTGAAGATATATCCATGAAGATGCTGATGGAGTCTGAGAACAATGAAATACTCGGACAGGCATTGCAGGAAATGGATATGACCATTATCGGTGAGAAAGAGATCCTTACGGCTGCGGAAGTGGAGACTCCACAGCGGCTGAAAGAGACGGTAGAACATGAATTTTTTCATGAGTTTATGAAGCGGATCGCGCGCAATCATAAGATTGTCTATATTTTAGGAGAAAAATCAGAGCAGATCAAAGCGCTGGTCGGATTCTTAAAGGAACATTATCCAAGGGTTACGGTTTCCGGTGTGTTTGCGTTAGAAGACTGTCCGGGAGATTACGAGAGTATTATTAATGAAGTAAACGGTGAGGCAGCAGATGTTGTGATCTCAGTGATCCCGTCTCCGCAGCAGGAAGAATTTTTAATGAACTATAAGAGCAAAATGTCGGCAAAGGTCTGGTACGGGATCGGAGAAGTGACCGGATTGTATTCTGACACGTTTTTGAAAAAAATCTTTCGGAAAATTTTTCATAAACATGTATTACTCAAAAGAATAGAACAATATGAAAATGAAGATGAGGAGCGGAAGTGAAGATGAGGATTATGAACAGCCGTCCATGGTATGTGGATTATTTATTCATCTTTATGGGAACCGGGATCATGGCGCTTGCCATTCAGTGTATTTTTGAACCGATCGGACTGGTTACGGGAGGTTTTTCCGGTATAGCGATTATCATAAGAAAAATGACCGCCGGAATCGTAGAGGGCGGTGTCCCGCTGTGGCTGACAAACCTTGCATTGAATGTTCCGGTGTTTATCGCAGCACTAATTATAAAAGGAAGAAAGTTCTTGGGCAGAACCGTGATCGGAACGGTTCTTCTGTCTTTCTGGCTTTATGTGATCCCACAGGTTGACTTAACGCAGGGAGATTATATGCTTTCTGCCGTATTTGGCGGCGTGATCACAGGAATCGGGATCGGATTTGTGTTGCTGGCAAAGGCAACGACCGGTGGAACCGATATGGTGTCAGCACTGATCCAGAAATATGTGCGCCACTATTCCGTGGTACAGATCTTGCAGGTCATCGACGGAATGGTCGTTTTGGCAGGACTTTATGTATTCGGTCTTAAACCGGCACTTTATGCGATCGTGGCAATTTTTATCACCTCGAAGGTTTCCGACGCACTGATGGAAGGTATGAAATATTCCAAGGCTGCGTTCATTATTACAGACTACTATAAAGAAATTGCAGATGCGATCATGACACAGTTAGACCGTGGACTGACCGGTCTGGATGCGACGGGAATGTATTCAGGCGATAAGAAGACCGTGCTCTATTGTGTGGTTTCTAAAAAAGAGATCGTGGAGCTTAAGGACATCGTGGCGAAGATCGATCCGAAGGCATTTGTGATTGTGACGGATGCGCGCGAGGTCTTTGGAGAGGGTTTTTTGGAAAATTAGCATAAGAAAAACGAGATTTACTCTTTATTTTTTTGACGTTTTGCATTAAAATATAAAAAGAGAAAGCTGTTTTTGTGAAAAATCACAAAGAATTATTGTGAAATTTGCATAGTGGCAAAAGGAGAGAAGGGGCGTAGGCATATGATTTCAAATCAAATATTACAGAGCACAATAGATGGATTAAAAGGAATCACGCGTGTGGATTTATGCATTATCGATACGGAGGGAAAAGTTCTGGCAACTACGTTTCCGGATGCGGACAAATACATTGGTCCGGCAGCGGCTTTCGTGGAATCTCCGGCAGACAGCCAGGTAGTACAGGGATGTCAGTTCTTTAAAGTGTTCGATGAGCATCAGTTAGAGTACATCTTGTTGGCAAATGGTGACAGCGATGATGTATTTATGATTGGAAAGATTGCAAGTTTTCAGGTGCAGAATCTTTTAGTAGCATATAAAGAGCGTTTTGATAAGGATAATTTTATCAAGAATCTGCTTTTAGACAATCTGCTTCTGGTAGATATATACAACCGTGCCAAGAAACTACATATTGATACTGAGGTACGACGTGTGGTATTTATAATAGAGACCAACCGCGAGAAGGATGGCAATGAGTTAGAGAAGGTCAGAAGCCTTTTTGGTGGAAAATCCAAGGATTTTGTAACCGAGGTAGATGAGAAGAACATCATACTGGTCAAAGAACTGGCTGACAATGAGAGCTATGATGATCTGAAAAAGACGGCAGATGTGATCTTAAGTCTTTTCCCGACAGATGCAAATCACAGCATCCATATTGCATATGGTACGATCGTTAATGAGATCAAAGAGGTATCACGTTCTTATAAAGAAGCGAGAATGGCATTGGATGTAGGTAAGATTTTCTTTGAAGAAAAAGAAGTCATTGCATATTCGGCACTTGGAATCGGAAGATTGATCTATCAGCTTCCAATTCCACTGTGTAAAATGTTTATCAAAGAGATCTTCGATGGAAAATCCCCGGATGATTTTGACGAGGAGACATTGACGACGATCAACAAGTTCTTTGAGAACAGCCTGAATGTGTCTGAGACCTCCAGACAGCTCTATATTCATCGTAATACCTTAGTTTACCGGTTGGATAAATTACAAAAGAGTACCAGATTGGACTTGCGCGTCTTTGAAGATGCGATCACATTTAAGATTGCCCTGATGGTAGTAAAATATATGAAGTATATGGAGTCTTTAGATTACTAGAAGTTTAGGAGGCACACATGATTAAGCTCGAACATGTCAGTAAGGCATATTCTGCAGGAATACCGGCATTGAATGATGTCAGTCTGCATATAAAAGAGGGCGAGTTTGTGTTCGTAGTCGGAGAGAGTGGTTCCGGTAAATCCACCTTTATCCGTCTGCTGTTAAAAGAACTTGAGCCGACCTCGGGAAAAATCTTCATTAATGGTCAGGAAATTAACCGGTTAAAGAGAAAACAGATTCCGAAACTCCGCCGGAACATCGGTGTTGTATTTCAGGATTTCCGTTTGCTGAGAGACCGGAACGTATATGAAAATGTTGCTTTTGCACAGCGTGTCATTGGCACAAGTACCAAAACGATCCGCAGCAGAGTACCACAGATGCTTTCCATGGTGGGACTTGCAGCAAAATATAAATCCCTGCCAAGGCAGCTTTCCGGTGGAGAGCAGCAAAGGGTAGCGATTGCGAGAGCGTTGGTCAATGAGCCAAAGATCCTGTTAGCAGATGAGCCGACCGGAAATCTGGATGAGAACAATGCATGGGAGATCATGAAGCTCTTAGAAGAGATTAACGAAAGAGGAACAACCGTCGTTGTGGTCACACACAATCTGGATATTGTAAAGGCGATGAAAAAGCGTGTAATTACCATGCGGAAAGGCGTCGTAATCAGCGATGAAGATTTAGGTGGCACAAATGAGATTTAGTACATTTCTTTATTCCGTAAAACAGGGAATGAAAAATATCGGGAGAAATAAGATGTTCTCCTTAGCTTCCATTGCGACAATGGCAGCATGTATTTTTCTGTTTGGTATCTTCTTTTCTGTTGTGACCAATTTTAAGACCATGGTCAAGACGGCAGAAGAGGGAGTCGCTGTTACCGTGTTTTTTGAAAAAGGCATAGAACAGGACAAAATAGATGAGATTGGAAAAGAGATCAAAAAACGTCCGGAGGTAGCAAAGTATGATTTTGTATCTGCGGATGAGGCATGGAAGGATTTCCAGAAGGAATACTTTAAAGGCAACAAAGAAGCAGCCGAAGGTTTTGAAGAAGATAACCCGCTTGCAAATTCCTCACATTATGAGATTTATCTCAATGATGTGTCTATGCAAAAGGCACTGGTTACTTATTTGAAGGGCTTAGACGGCGTGCGTGAGGTACATCAGTCAGAGGTGGCAGCAAATACTCTGTCAGATCTGAATTCTCTGATCGGATATATTTCAGCAGGCATTATTCTGATTCTCATTGCTGTTGCAGTGTTCCTGATCAGTAACACTATACGAACGGGTATCTCCGTAAGGCGGGAAGAGATTGCGATCATGAAGCTGATCGGAGCGACGGACTATTTTGTCCGGGCACCATTTATCGTAGAGGGTGTAATGATCGGACTGATCGGTTCCGTGTTACCGCTGATCTTACTTTACTTCGTATACAGCAGTGTTATTACTTATGTTTCGGAGAAGTTTGTATTTTTAAGCAGTATGCTGAATTTCCTTCCGGTAGGACAGGTATTCCGTGTATTGGTTCCGGTAGCGTTGCTGTTAGGTGTCGGCATCGGATTTCTTGGAAGCCGCGTAACAACAAAGAGACATTTGAACGTGTAAATTTGTCCCAATAGGGTGTGATGCTCTATTGGGATGTTTTGATAATATAGGGAAAATACCATGAAAAACAGACTTAAAATCATTACAGCCATCATGCTGACACTTATTTTCTGTATGCAGCCGGTTTGCAATGTTCAGGCAACAGAAGAAAGTAATTTAAGCGAAGCGCAGCAGGAGAAGAAGACGTTAGAAAACGATCTGCAAAAGGCAAAAGAATTGATCGATTCGCTCAAAGGCTCAAAAGAAGACATCCAAAGCGAGGTTGAGAAATTAGATAAGCAGTTAAATGAGATTTCCGGTAAGGTCAAAGAATTAGAGAGCCGGCTTTCGAAAAAACGTCAGGAGATTGCCGATACGGAGAGTGCGTTAAATAAAGCGAAGGAACAGGAAAAGAAGCAGTATCGGAATATGAAGAAACGGATCCAGTTCATGTATGAGAACGGACAGACCTCTTATGTGGAAATGCTTCTTTCTGCGGATAGTTTTACGGATTTTTTAAATGCGGTGGAGTATATCACACAGATTTCACAATATGACCGTAAAATGTTAAAGGAATATCAGAACATGCAGGTGACCATAGCGGATACGCAAAAGACACTGGAGACCGATTATGCTTCACTGCAATCCCTGCAGGCAAAGGTGCAGGAGGAAAAACAGGCAGTTGCAGCCTTAGAGTCGGCAAAAAAAGGGGAACTGAATGATGTTGCGGATGATCTGACAGATGCACAGACTGTTGCAAAAGCATATGAGGCAGAGATTCAGGCACAAAATGAAGTGATCGCACAGATTCAGGCAGCCCAGAAGAGGGCAGCAGAACAGCAGGCGGCGCAACAACAGGCACAGGCGGCAGAAGAAAATCAGGGTGCGACAGATGCAGCCGGAGAAAATCAGAATACTGCCCAGAACACCACACCATCCGGGAACGGACAGTCCACCGGAAGTATGATGTGGCCATGCCCAAGCAGCAAAAGGGTGACCAGTGATTACGGACCGCGTACCTCCCCGACAAATGGAGCGTCCTCGAACCACAAAGGCATTGATATCGGTGCGGCTTATGGAGCAGATATTGTGGCAGCGGACGGAGGAACGGTGTTAGTAGCGACTTACAGCAGCAGTGGCGGTAATTATGTGATCATTGATCATGGCGGCGGATTGTGTACCGTGTATATGCATGCATCTTCTTTAACAGTGTCGGCAGGGCAGACCGTGTCGAAAGGACAGGTTATTGCAAAAGTAGGAAGCACCGGTATCTCAACCGGAAATCATCTGCATTTTGGCGTAACACTGAACGGTGTCTATGTAAGTCCATGGGGATATGTAAGTTAGGCGTAAGTACTGACCGTTAAAAAGCAGACATATACTTTTGTAAAAAAGAGAAGCTGTGAAAAAATAGCGGAACACGGAAAGGAACAGGTATGATAGAAGAAAAGGAACAGATCGAAGAAGTGAAAGAACTTCCTGAGGCAGACGAACAAAAAAGAAGTTTTAAACGGGGGATCCGGGCAGGAATAGCCGTGGGTGTTGCCATTGTATTGGTCCTGATGCTCATTATTACGGTAGCAGTAAGAAATCATTATATGGTAAGTTTTATTAATAAAAAAGCAGCGGATTCACAGGATGTCTTAGATGCAGAGTCGGAATCGAAGATCAAAGAGCTGTTAGGACAGATCGATCTGTATTATTATAAAGACACCGACAAGGCGGATCTGACAGACGGACTGTATAAGGGATTGTTTGAAGGTTTAGGAGATTCTTATTCCGTTTACTATACCAAAGAAGAATATGAATCCATGATGGCATCAACCAGTGGTACTTACTTTGGAATCGGAGCTGTTTTAAGTCAGGATGTAAAAACAATGCAGGTCAGCATCCTTCATGTATATGAAAACACACCGGCAGAAAAAGCGGGGTTAAAAGATGGGGATGTGATCGTGAAAGTAGAGGACATCAATGCAGCAGAAATGGAACTGTCCGAACTGGTGACGCATATCCGTGGCGACAAAGGTACAACGGTACATATGCAGATCGCCAGAGAAGGTGAAGCGGACTATCTTGAGCTTGATATTGAAAGAGATAAAGTAGAGGTTCCGACCGTTACATCTGAAATGTTAGACAATCATATCGGATATATTGCAATCACAGAATTTGCAGAGCCGACCGAGGAACAGTTTATGCAGGCTGTCAACTCTTTGAAAGATCAGGGAATGGAATCAGTAATTATAGACTTGCGTGACAATCCGGGCGGATACCTGACGGCAGTCACAGAGATTTTAGATGATATCCTCCCGGAAGGTCTGACTGTTTATACAGAAGATAAGTATGGAAACCGGCAGAATTATACCTCGGATGAAGAGCACAAGATGGACTATCCGATGGCAGTGCTGGTAAATGAGAACAGTGCAAGTGCATCTGAGATTTTTGCGGGTGCAATTAAAGATTATCAATATGGAACTTTGATCGGCACAAAAACATTTGGAAAAGGAATCGTACAGAGTGTACGCCAGTTATCCGATGGCAGTGCCATTAAACTGACCACAGCAAAGTACTACACACCAAAAGGGAACTATATCCATGAAGTGGGAATTGAACCGGATGTGGAATTAGAATATGAATATACCGGTGATAAAAATGCCGATTATGATAAGGCATATGATAATCAGATTCAAAAGGCAATAGAAATATTGAATAATAAATAATTTTTATGAAAGAAGGTGGCATGTTGGTAGAATTAGACCAGTTCAAAGCAGAATTGAACAATTACAAAGAACCATTATGTGAAGTGAGGGATTCACTTTGACTTAGCAAATAAGGAAAAGCGGATCGAAGAACTCGAAAGAGAAATGGAGGCTCCAAACTTCTGGGATGATACAGAGACTTCCCAAAAGAAGATGAAGGAGTTAAAAAGTTACAAAGATGATGTAGAGGTATATCGTCAGTTAGAAACAAGCTATGAAGACATAGAGACTTTGATCGAAATGGGCTATGAAGAAAATGATGCTTCGATCATTCCTGAGATCGAAGAGGAACTAAACAGTCTGAAAGAAAGTTATGAGCAGCTTCGTATCAAAACACTGCTATCCGGCGAGTATGACCACAATGATGCAATCCTCTCCCTGCATGCAGGGGCAGGCGGAACAGAGTCTTGTGACTGGGCAGCAATGCTCTTTCGAATGTACAGCAGGTGGGCTTCGGATAAAGGATATCAGTTAGAAGTACTGGATTCCTTAGATGGAGATGAAGCCGGAATTAAGTCGATCACCTTCCAGATCAGTGGAGAAAACGCATACGGCTATCTGAAATCTGAAAAAGGAGTGCACAGACTGGTACGCATTTCGCCGTTTAACGCGGCAGGAAAACGTCAGACTTCCTTTGTTTCCTGCGATGTAATGCCGGATATAGAGGACAACATAGACATTGAGATCGCAGACGATGATATCCGGATCGATACCTATCGTTCTTCCGGTGCGGGTGGACAGCACATCAACAAGACTTCCTCGGCAATCCGTATTACACATCTACCGACAGGAATCGTAGTGCAGTGTCAGAATGAACGCTCCCAGCATATGAACAAGGATAAGGCTATGCAGATGTTAAAAGCAAAGCTGTATCTGTTAAAGCAGGAAGAGAATGCAAAAAAAGCAGCGGACATCCGTGGAGATGTTACCGAAATCGGCTGGGGCAACCAGATCCGTTCCTATGTATTGCAGCCGTATACTATGGTAAAGGATCATCGGACAAATGAAGAAACAGGAAATGCCGACAGTGTGTTAGATGGTAAGATCGATATTTTTATTAATGCATATCTGAAGTATGTGGCACAGAAAGGTGTGAAGTAGGAGCATTTATTTTGATGAAACTCTCTATGAAACCTGAGGCGTGTTAGGAAGAGGGAATGTTCAGCGAGCTCCTGCCAATGATTCCAAGTTTCCTTGTGCTGGGCATTCCGATGAACCTCCCCCAAAGCAGGAATCGTGTTCGCCAGAGGGCTCCACGCTTCCGGGAGTTTCATCTCC